>Ga0209454_1000054_pt1 | contig 91136 bp, 55 predicted proteins | sample WorMetHERISLAND1_2_FD_187400 | JGI IMG/M metagenome (GOLD analysis project Ga0209454, IMG submission 187400) | Marine gutless worms symbiont microbial communities from Max Planck institute for Marine Microbiology, Germany - Olavius geniculatus... | ecosystem: Host-associated > Annelida >... | reverse complement strand
GGTAATACTCCCTGTGCCATAATGCTTTCACCTCGTTGATGATAGTTTTGTTTGGGCTAAAACATACTATCCGCTTGATTTCACAAGCGCAACGAGGTTTTTTACTTTTTTTGATGGTGAATCAGGGTCCGAGTTTACGCCCGAGTTGAGGCCGCTTTCAATTGATATCGAATGCTCAATGGAAATGGATCTTTACTCCATCGCTGTTTACGGAAAAGATCTTTCGACCGTTCTCATGGTCGATCCTGACACCCCGCTTAACGTCGGCGCTTATCGCGGTTTTCGCAGTGAACGGGACTTGTTGTCAGCATTTTTCGCTCTGGTGCGCGAGTATGATCCGGACATGTTCATCGGCTGGAATCTGATCAGCTTCGATTTGCAGTGGCTGGCGCGCAAATGCGAGGCCTTGAAAATCAAGTTTGATATTGGAACCGACGGCCCGGCCGACCTTCTGGCCCCCGGCAATCTTTTCAATCAGTGGACCGCCCGCATACCGGGTCGGGCGGCCCTGGACGGCATCAACATGGCCCGCAGCGCTTTTCTTCAAACCGAAGATTTTTCATTGGACACGGTCGCGGAAAAGGTATTGGGGCGCACGAAGCTGATTGAAAAATCCGGCCGCGAGAAAGTCGCCGAGATAAAGCATTTATTCGATACCGATAAGACCAGCCTGGCAGAATACAACCTGGAAGATGCCAGACTGGTTTACGAGATATTCGAAAAGCTTAACTTTAGCCAGCTTGCCGTCCGGCGGGCGCAACTGACCGGACTCGCGCTGGACCGGGTCGGGGGCAGCGTGGCGGCCTTTGATTTTTTATATCTACCGCTGTTGCATCGACGCGGTTATGTTGCCGACACGAATGCCCAGACGGCGGCTTTCGCTGATGGGGCGCCCGGCGGCCTGGTACTCGACAGCACACCCGGATTTTATCGCAATGTAGCGATCTTTGACTTCAAAAGCCTTTATCCCAGTATTATCCGTACGTTTCGAGTCGACCCCCTGGCCGCCAATGTGATTTTGCACGATTTGGTCGAAGATTCCCATTCGATTGATTCCGGGTTGGCGGGCCCTATCGTCAAGGGGCCGGCCGGCCTTGAATTTGCCGCTGATTTCGCCATTCTGCCTTCGATTATCGAGACCCTCTGGCAAGCGCGGGACCAGGCCAAGCACCTGAAAGACGCGACATTGTCCCAGGCTGTCAAAATAATTATGAACTCATTTTATGGTGTTCTGGGAACAACGGGCTGCCGGTTTTATGATCCGCGGCTGGCCGGAACCATCACCCGAATCGGCCACTGGATCCTCAAATTTTCCCGCGAGTTCATCGAAAATGAAGGCCGTCAGGTCATCTATGGAGATACCGATTCTCTATTCATACATTTTGGGGCGGAGGACCGCGAGCAGGCTGACGTAAACCGGCTTGGTAACCACCTTGCTGCCAAGCTTAATGACTACTTGACGGCCGAACTGGCCCAACGGTTTAAAGTGGCCAGCCAACTCGACATCGAATTCGAGAAATTGTTTGTGCATTTTTTCATGCCCACCATTCGGGGCCGCAATACGGGGTCGAAAAAGCGCTATGCGGGATTACTCGCCAAAGAGGCAGGGACTGCCGAACTGTATTTTGCCGGGATGGAGACGACCCGGCGCGATTGGACCGCGCTGGCCAAAGAGTTCCAGGTTGACCTGTTCACGCAGCTTTTCAAAAAAAGCGACACACCGAATCTGGTAGAAGCCCTCGCGGATTTGGTCCGCGGCCGCCACCAGGCGCTTTATGACGGGAGATTGGACGACAAGCTGGTTTACACCAAAGGCATCAGCAAACGGCTGGAAGACTACACCAAGAATGTCCCGCCGCATGTGCGCGCCGCCCGGATGCTGGATCAATTCGAAGGAAGAATCGTGCGCTACGTCATGACGACGGATGGACCTGAGCCGGTCCAAAAGCGATCAAATGCATCCTACGATTACAGTCATTACAGCCAGAAACAGCTGGCGCCCATTGCCGATATGGTCCTGCGTTTTTTCGACCTGGATTATCGTTCGCTGATCACCGGCGGCAAACAGTTGACGTTATTCTAGCATTAAAACCAAGATTTTAGGTAAAATTGGAGTCAATAATCGGTGCCGATAGGGATCTGCCGGAGTGTTGGAGTAGTGGAGTGTTGGAGTATTGGTCGAAAATCAGACCGAGTTGAACAAATCACAATTCAGACATCCTGTGGTGAATATTTTTAGTCTAAGGAATTGAGCGATACAAATTAAGTCAATTGCAGGCCAATCATTTTGACGACCCAATTTTCCCCGCAAATGCCTTATTCACTACTCCATTACTCCATCACTCCAATACTCCTGATCAATATTTTACGAGCCCTTTCAGAGGCAAACCAAAACCAGGACCTCGGTGCTTGGCATCTTTACTTTAGAATGCAATAATTTTCTATTTCAGCACGCCCGGCCAATTGGCATCGGCTTTCTCGATATTGCCGGGAATATCTTTGGCCCACTTATTTTTGATATCAACGTTGTAGTTGAGGTAGAGCTCACCGGTGACGATTGTCCAGGCATTCTTCGGATCGACCGCTGCCGTGTAACCCTGGGAGACGGCCCAAGCACAATATCCGCCGTACTTCGGCGCATACTTCTCGGGATCGGATTTGAAAAGATCCCGGTGCTCAGCACTGGCAAACCGCCATTTGGCATCTTTCCATTCGATCTCAAATATGCTGGAGCCTTCAGCCGGCTTACCGGCCTTGTGAAAGGCAACCGGGTCATAGCCCTTAATTGCAATTCCCCGCCAGTTCTTATAGATTTCGCTTTTGGCCTCGGACTGAGAAGGCAGCCCCAGGCTGAAAAACACTGCCGCAGCTGCTATTAACGCAAAGGATGTTTTCTTGTAATTCATTTGTATCTCTCCTTGTAAGAAATGAAAATTCTTTTGAACTGAAATTGTTATCGTCGTCAAATTAGCGTCTTTTATGAAACTTCATTAAAAGCGAACCGCAGAACCGCAGAATACTGAATATCGAATGTCGAAGGGTGGAATCGCTTGGGGCTTCGCTCTTCGAGCTACGACCCCACAAGTCGCTCAGTCTTTTTATAAAATAGACAGAATACATTTTTTCGACATTCATTTTTCGATATTCACTTTTTCAAAGTTTTTTTCATTGATCAGACCGGCTGTCCTCTAGCCTGAGGCCGCCGCTCGTGTGAAACTGCATTTGAAAAGTCGAATATAGTTATATCCTGGTCCGCCTTGTCTTAGTAGGTTGGGTTGAGCCTACGTCAGTTTTTGTTGGGTTTCGTTGCACTCAACCCAACCTACAAATTTCGTTGTTATCGCTAGATGCGAAACCCAACATCAGCCGTTTTTGAAACCGAGATCCAATAGTTTCTTTTCCTAATTCATCTGCCGTTATTTTTTAGCCAGAGCCAGCGTTTATGGCTGACTAAAACATGAACATATTCGATGCCATTAATATACTGGCAACGGCCAGGTCTTACCATCGAAAGTGATTATTTAGGAGTCGGCGACAGGAAGAAAACTTTACGATAAATTTTCAGTCTCAATGTCAAAATGCCATCAGGCGATCGAAAATACCTTTAACGGTCGGCGTCAAACGCGACCGGTTGTAGGCGTCGCCACACTGGCGAATGGCCTCGGCGGCGGTCGGGTAGGGGTGAATCCCATTGGCCAGCCTGCCCAGCCCCATTCCGCTGTGAATGGCGACCGTTATCTCGCTGATCATGTCACCGGCGTGGCTGCCGACGATGGTTGCCGCCAAAATCTGATCTGAACCTGTGTCTATATTTTTATCTCAGCAGCTGCATAAATTGTGGTGAAGATTTTTATAGTCCACAGTAAATGCAGGGATGAAATTGGAATGCTGGAGTCAACCTGTGGTTGATTCCTGTAATTTGGTAGGGTGGGCTCTGCCCGACGTTGACAGAAGAATACAGCAATGTTTGGTGGGCACCCGTCTTCGTCACGCTTGCAGCGTGACTTCGCCGCGGCCAACGGCAGCCCACCTTGCGATAAGGTGTTTTCGCAACGTTAATTAGCGGGGCTGGGCTATTTTTTTAATAATGATGGCACGTAGCAAAATATAGAGAATCAGACAATCATTAGCTTTCGATTCCCAATATTCCAGTATTCCACCATTCCATTATTCCGATTGGATTTAATTATACTCTTCCCAATTCTTGGATCTCCGCCTTTCATTTGTTCTATCCGCAATCCGCAATCTGCAATCCGCAATCGTATGATTCCGACTTTGCCTCGCCTGAGCTCGTCGAAGGCCGCATTCCGACTAGGGTTTGCGCTTGTCTCTGAAAATCTGGTTGGAGATGACCACCCGTTGAATTTCCGAAGTTCCCTCGTAGATGGTAAATACCCGGGCATCCCGATAAAATCGCTCCACCGGGTATTCTTTGGTAAAGCCGTATCCGCCGTGAAGCTGAACCGCTTTGGCCGTGATGCGATTGACCATTTCGGAGGCAAAGAGTTTGGCCATCGAGGCCTGCAGGGTGAAATTCTCACCGTTGTCCTTCATCGCGGCGGCGGACATGGTCATCAGGCGGGCGGCTTCGATTTCGGTGGCCATGTCGGCCACGATCCAGCGCAGTCCCTGAAATTTGGAAATCGATTGGCCAAACTGCTCCCGCTCCCGGGCATATTGAACGGACGCATCAAAGGCGGCCTGGGCCACGCCGACGGACTGGGCGGCAATTCCGATGCGGCCGCCGTCCAGACCCGTCATGGCGATCAGGAAACCGTCGCCTTCATTGCCCAGCCGATTTTCAGCCGGTATGCGGCAGTTCTCAAAAATCAGATCAGCGGTGTCCGATGCCCGCAATCCCATTTTGTCCTCCAGAGGTCCCACCGTCAGCCCCGGGGTTCCCTGCTCGACCAGAAAAGCGCTGATGCCCTTGTGGCGGGCCGCTTCGTCCGTTTTGGCCGTGACGATAATCAATCCCGCATTTTTGCCGGTCGTGGTAAAACGCTTGGTGCCGTTCAGGATATAGGCGTCGCCGTCAAAAACGGCTTTGGTAGTCTGGCGAACCGGATCCGACCCGGCGTTGGGTTCGGTCAAGGCAAAGGCCCCAATCATTTCGCCCGTGGCCAGGCGGGTTAAATACGTTTGCTTCTGATGCTCGCTGCCGTTGCGCATAATGCTTTCACAGACGATCGAATTGTGAACGGACATCACCACGGCGGTTGAGGCGCAAGCGTAGGCCACTTCAGCCAGTGCGAGCACATAGCTGACCGTATCGGCGCCCGAGCCGCCGTATTCGGGCGGAACCATCATGCCCATGAGACCCAGCTCCCCAAGTTTTTGCAGGTTATCAACCGGAAATTCTTTGGTCTTGTCGCGCTCCATGGCTTTGGGGGCAAACTCCGACCGGGCCAGGTCCCGGACCATGGACTGAATCATCAGCTGTTCTTCGGTGAATTTATAAGACATGGCATACTCCCGCGTAAATGCACCAACATTAGATTATTCCCATCATCCTGCGCAAAATCCAGGCATTTCACTTAAACCTGTCAGAATAAGAGCAAACATATAATGTAATTTCTCCGCCCCTGAGATTTACAAGCTCAATCGTTTCTTGAAATTCAAATTGAGCAGTTTCTAAATCACGTGTTCTCTTTATCAGGGGCGGAGAAATTACGGTGAATAGAGTACCACCAACAGCTCGGCGGTCTCATCGCTGACGCTCTTCAATTTATGCTGAATTCCTGAATTGAAATGCAGTGAATCGCCCTGCTCCAGAGTATTGATGTGCTCGCCCACCGCTACCTCGACTTTGCCGGCCAGCACATAAACGAACTCTTCACCTTCATGGTGATAGCCAACGCCTTTGTGGTCCTGCTGGGCTGCGATTGTCACGCGGAAGGCTTTCAAGTGTTTGTTTTCAGCGCCCGGTGTCAGGGTCGTATAGGCATAGTTGTCCGTGCGCTTGGTCTGGGCTTTTATGCGGCTTTCCAGCTTCGATTCGGATTCTCGCAGCAGGGAGCCGGACTCAATCTCCAGGGCCCGGGCAATCTGCAGCAGGGCTCCGACGGGGGGCATGGATTTGCCGCTTTCGACTTCTTTCAGGTACTCGATGGAAAACCCGGTTTCATTGGCGACCCGATCCAGGGAAAATTTCTTGCTGGTCCTGGCTTTCTTTATTTTTTTGCCGATCGGCACCGGTGCGGTCTTTTTTCTGCGTGGCATGGGACCTCCAAAATCATAACGACTGGAGTATTGGAGTTATGGAGTAATGGATTAGTGGGATTTTTGGAATTATATCGTTTAAAATAGATTTTATCCGCTTTTCAACCCAAAACTCCAATACTCCAGCACTCCATCACTCCCCGTGTTTGTCGACTGTATGAATGTCAATATTAGGGGGATATCTTAGCTTTACTTATATTCATAGAATCCTCTCCCCGTCTTGCGACCCAGCCAGCCGACCTCAACGTATTTGCGCAGCAGGGGGCAGGGACGATATTTTGAATCTTTGAAACCGTCGTAAAGGGTTTCCATGATCGCCAGACAAGTGTCCAGACCGATCAGATCCGCCAACGTCAACGGACCCATGGGATGATTCATGCCGAGTTTCATGACGGTGTCGATATCTTCCCGGGTGCCGACACCGTGATAAAGGGCGAATGCGGCCTCGTTGATCATGGGCATCAGGATGCGGTTGGCAATAAATCCCGGATAGTCATTGGATTTAGCCGGTGTTTTACCGAACTTTTCAGCCAGGCCCCAGGTGATTTCGAAGGTTTCCTCCGAGGTGGCAATGCCAGGGATGACTTCAACCAGTTTCATGACCGGTACCGGATTCATAAAATGCATGCCGATCACTTTTTCCGGGCGGTTGGTCTGGGCCGCAATCCGGCCGATGGGAATGGAAGATGTGTTGGATGACAAAATTACGGCCGCCTCACAGATTTCATCCAAATCACTGAAAATTTTATTTTTGATGGTTTCATTCTCGGTGGCGGCCTCAACGACGAAATCAGCCGCCGCCATGTCCTGCAGGCTGACGCTGGTTTTTATCCGGCCAAGCACGGCATCTTTCTCATCACCGGTTATTTTGCCTTTGTCGACGCTGCGCGATAAAATTTTAGTTATCGTTGCCAGGCCCCGCTCGACAAACTCATCCTTGATATCGTTCATAATGACTTCCAGGCCGCTCATTGCGGCAACCTGCGCGATTCCATTGCCCATCTGACCGGCTCCGATTACGCCGAATGTTTTGATTTCCATTCTATCTCCCCCGCTTGATTAGTTAATGGTTATTGGGTATTAGGTATTGGGTATTAGGTATTCGGTATTGGGTATTCAGCGTTTAGTATTCGGTAATGGGTATTGGTTATCAGTAATCAGTTGTCAGTGATTGTTCCCACATCCGTCCGTCAGCTTTCCTCCCCGAAGGCCGAATACCGAACGCCGAAAGCCGGTTTTTTTCCTCGCGACGTGCAACCCGCAACGCGTAACGCTAAACCCGCAACGCCCAACCCGCAACGTGTAACCCGCAACCCGCATTACCGCTTTACGATCATCGCCACCGCTTCCCCGCCGCCCAGACAAAGTGTGGCCAGGCCGGTTTTTTTATCCTGCCTGATCATTTCATGCAGCAGGGTAACCAGGATGCGGCAGCCGCTGGCGCCGATCGGATGACCGAGGGCGACGCTGCCGCCATTCACATTGACTTTTGCAGGATCCAGTTTCAGCTCTTTTAACACCGCCACGGTTGATCCACTGAAGGCTTCGTTGCTTTCGAACAGGTCCACATCATCGATGGCCATGCCTTCTTTTTCCAGGCATCGGGGGATCGCCAGAATCGGCGCTACCAGAACATATTTCATATCCAAGCCGGCCGAGGCCTGGGCACCGATGGTTGCCATGACGGTACACCCCAGCGCTTCGGCTTTTTCTCTGGACATCACCACAACGGCTGCCGCGCCATCACTGATGATCGAGGCGTTGCCGGCCGTAGCAAACCCGTTTTTCTGAAAAGCGGGTTTCATTCCGGCCAACATTTCATAACTGGTTTCCCGCGGGCATTCATCCCGGCTGAAAATGACCGGGTCTCCCTTGCGTTGGGGGATCGTGACCGGTACAATTTCATCTTTGAATTTACCGCTGTTGATCGATTCCAGTGTGCGGCGATAGGATTCCACGGCATAGCGATCCTGGTCCTCCCGGCTGACGCCGTATTTCTCGGAACAAAGATCATTGGAAATACCCATGTGAAAATCATTGACGATGTCCCACAGCCCGTCATGGACCATGTGATCCTGCAGCGTACCGGCACCCATGCGGAATCCAAAGCGCGCTTTTTCCAGGTAGTAGGGCGCCATCGTCATATTTTCCATCCCGCCGGCCACGACCACGTCGGCATCTCCGACCTGGATCGCCTGGGCTGCCAGCATCACGGACTTCAAAGCCGATCCGCAGACTTTGTTGACCGTAATGCACTGCACATCCCATGGCATTTGGGCTTTGACCACCGCCTGTTTGGCCGGGTTTTGGCCATAACCGCAGGGCAGCACGATACCCATGATGGCTTCGTTGACTTCATCTTTCTCGATACCGGCCCTTTTTACGGCTTCTTCAATCACGATCGCGCCCAGCTGGGTTGCGCCAATTTTACCCAGCGATCCGTTGAAGCTGCCCAGGGGCGTCCTGACCGCACTTACGATGACTGCCTCTTTCATGGGATATTACCTCCGTATTAAGTTGATTAAGCTTGGATAAGATCGAACCGGCTCTTTAGAATTTGAAGCCGGCAGCGTCAGTTGTCTGTTGTGGGTTGTCAGTTGAAAAAAGACCAGAAGTTTATAGTCACAATCAGCGGCTCAAGTCAATTACGGTATGTTAGTAGAAAGTTTTTTCAAACCGCTTCCGGTAGCATATAACATACAAAGGACAACGGACAACGGACAACGAAAAACTGACAAATCCTTACATATTGCGCCTATATTTTCCGCCCACATCATACAAGGCCTGGGTAATTTGTCCCAGACTGCAGGTACGCACGGTTTCCATGAGCTCCTCAAAAATGTTGTCCCCGGCCAGCGCGACCTGCTGCAGTCGCTCCAGGGCGGCCGGTGCTTCCTGCGCGTGCCGGTTTTTGAAATCCGCCAGACGGGTCAACTGGGACTGCTTTTCGGCTTCGGTTGCGCGGACCAACTCGATGCTTTCACTCAGGTGCTCTTCATCGGCATCCGGGTCGCGGAAGGTGTTGACGCCGATGATGGGCAGCAGGCCGGTGTGCTTGCGCATTTCATAATACATGGATTCTTCCTGGATCTTGCTGCGCTGATAGCCGGTTTCCATCGCCCCCAGCACACCGCCGCGCTCGGTGATGCGGTCAAACTCCATCAGCACGGCCTCTTCCACCAGATCCGTTAACTGCTCGAAAATGAAACTGCCCTGGTTCATATTTTCATTGGCGGTCAAGCCCCATTCACGGTTGATGATCAGCTGAATGGCCAGGGCCCTCCTGACCGATTCCGAGGTCGGGGTTGTAACGGCTTCGTCGAAGGCATTGGTATGCAGGCTGTTGCAGTTGTCGTAGATCGCACACAAGGCCTGCAGCGTGGTGCGGATATCGTTGAATTGAATATCCTGGCTGTGGAGGGACCGGCCGGACGTTTGAATATGATATTTGAGCATTTGAGAGCGCTCGGAGCCGTGATATTTAGCTTTAAGGGCGATGGACCAGATGCGCCGGGCCACCCGCCCGATGACATTGTACTCCGGATCCAGACCGTTGGAGAAGAAAAACGATAAATTCGGGCCGAAGCTGTCAATGTGCATGCCGCGTGACAGGTAGTATTCGACGTAAGTAAATCCATTGGCCAGGGTCAGCGCCAACTGGGTGATGGGGTTGGCCCCGGCTTCCGCGATATGATAGCCGGAGATGGATACCGAATAGAAGTTGCGGACATTGTTTTCGCTGAAGTACTTCTGGATATCGCCCATCATTTTGAGGGCAAAGTCAATGGAAAAGATGCAGGTGTTTTGCCCCTGATCTTCTTTGAGGATGTCGGCTTGGACCGTGCCGCGAACGTTGGAAAGCACATCGGCCCGTATCTGTTGGTATTGCTCCGCGGTGGGCTCCCGGCCGTTTTCGTTTTGAAATTTGTCGATTTGCTGATCGATTGCGGTATTTAAAAACATGGCCAAGATTATCGGGGCCGGTCCGTTGATCGTCATGGAGACCGAGGTGCTGGGAGCACATAATTCAAACCCGTCATAGAGCACTTTCATGTCGTCCAGGGTGCAGATGCTGACACCCGAGGTGCCGACCTTGCCGTATACATCGGGCCGGATATCCGGATCGTAGCCATACAGGGTGACCGAATCGAAGGCGGTCGAAAGGCGTTTGGCTTCGTAATTGGCCGACAGCATTTTAAACCTGCGGTTGGTGCGGGCCGGGTCCCCCTCGCCGGCAAACATGCGCGTCGGATCCTCATCCACCCGCTTCAGGGGAAAAACACCGGCTGTATAGGGAAATCGGCCGGGTACATTTTCCCGGCGCATCCAGCGGTAGCATTCCCCCGGATCTTTGAAACGGGGCAGGGCGATTTTGGGAATGAGAGAGTGGGAAAGCGATTCTACCTGCAGTGGAACGCGAATTTCCTGGTCGCGCACCTGGTATACCAATTCCTTTTTAGCGTAAGCTTCTTTGATATTTCGGAATTCTTCAAGGCTGGCCCGTGTTTCCGGCTCCAGAGCAGCCTCGGCTTTGCAAACCTCCTCTTTTAATTTTTCCAGTAGTGCTTCGGAATCTCCCTCGAGATTGCCGCCGCTCATTCGCCGGGCAGTTTCATCCACGTGCCAGAAGTCGCGCAGGGCCTGGGCCTGATCTTCGGTTTTTTGATGGTAGGCTCTGATCGTGTCGGCAATCTCGCTCAGGTAACGCGTCCGTTCGGGGGGGATGATGATGGTTTTGGACGAAGAAAGTTTGGATTCCGGTCTGGGCAGCCGTGCTTCGAGCTTCCGGCCGGTTTTGGCAAGAATCGTATCCAAAATGGCATGGTAGAGTGCGGTGACACCGTCATCGTTAAACTTGGAAGCAATCGTGCCAAAGACCGGCATATCGGCCGGATCGCGGTCAAAAGCCCGGCGGTTGCGCTGCACTTGTTTGCGAACGTCTCGCACGGCGTCTTCTCCGCCGCGTTTTTCAAATTTGTTGACCACGACCAGGTCGGCAAAGTCCAGCATGTCAATTTTTTCAAGCTGGGATGCGGCGCCGAATTCGCTGGTCATGACATAAATGGAGACGTCAACCAGATCGACGATCCTGGAGTCGCCCTGTCCAATTCCGGCGGTTTCGGCAATTATCAAGTCATAGCCGGCCGCCTTTACAGCAGTGACGCTATCGGCCAGAACCTCGGGAATTTCTGATTGGGATTGACGGGTGGCCAATGATCGCAGATACACCCGCTGATTTCCAATGGCATTCATCCGGATGCGATCACCCAAGAGGGCGCCGCCGGTTTTGCGCCGCGATGGGTCGCAGCTGATGATGGCGATATGCAGGTCTTTAAAATCATGCAAGATGCGCAAAATAACTTCATCGGTCAGCGATGATTTTCCGGCACCCCCGGTTCCGGTAATGCCAATGACAGGCGTACGGTGATCTGCGATGCGATCGGCCAATTGAGCCCGCAGCGCAGCCAGATTGCCGTTGCCCTGAATCTTGGCCAGTTCGACGGCCGATATCAGATTGGCGACGGCCAATTTGTTGTGCGGGGACAGGCCGTCAAAAGAAAATGAATCATCTTTGACCGTGGGAAAATCCATGATCTGAACCATGTGGTTTATCATGCCCTGGAGCCCCATGGTGGTGCCGTCTTCCGGCGAATAGATTTTGGTCACTCCGTAAGATTCTAGTTCCTGTATTTCTTCCGGCACGATCACCCCGCCGCCGCCGCCGAAAACTTTGATGTGGGCAGCCTCGCGTTCATTTAAATAGTCCACCAGGTAATTAAAAAATTCGATATGCCCGCCCTGGTAGCTCGATACGGCAATGCCCTGAACATCTTCTTCAATTGCGGCGTCCACGATCTCCTGGACGGACCGGTTATGGCCAAGATGAATGACCTCAACCCCGGTGTCCTGCAGTATCCGACGCATGATATTTATGGCGGCATCATGACCATCAAAAAGGGAGGTGGCGGTCACGATCCGGATGTAATTTTGGGGTTTGTATACTTCGATTTCTGAACTCATGGCGTCTCCTTAGGAAAAAATGACTAATGAATAATGACTAATGAATAATGGTGGAAGTCGCTGCGCTCCGCCGTTTTAAATGGCAATTGATAAATGACTAATGATTCGCCATAATATCAATCATTTTTTTCCGTTCTAGCTGTCTTCCTTGATGTTAAAAATATAGCGGTCAGTTGTTCCGCTTCTTTCAGCAGCGGTTCTACCTGGCCTTTTTTCAATAATTTTTCATCAATAATAAACTCCAACCAAAATGAGGATTCATCGGCCTCTTCGATTACGATACTGAGTTTGGCTATGAAGCTAGCCTTTGATTGCGCAATGCAGGCAGCCCTATAATTAGAGGCTACCGATGTGGCGCAACGAAATAGTTGTCCTCGAATGTGATTGGCAAATTGTGTATTGGGCAATGCCATGGCCAGCTTTACACATCGATGTGCAAAATCCTTAGTCCGTCTTTTAAGTTCATCACCCTTCATATTTAATACTAAGCAGATTTGAAAATACTAGTTAAAGCAAAATATAAAATCAGACAGAATTCCTTCATTATTCATTTGTCAATTGGCATTAGTCATTTCATTTTATACGTCGCACATCTTAAGAATAAACTTTGTTTGAAGTCGAATATAGTCCTCGAGGCTGTAGTGGCGCGCCAGGTACCAGCGTCTGAAAGTCCACTTATGACCTAACACGACAATGTTGTGTGCCGCAAGCTCAATGTCCTGCTCTTCCAGGCCTGGCAATTCGCCGGAAGCAGACAGGCGGGCCAGTACTCCGACGAATAGACCGGTTATTCGAAGCTCGTTTTCAAGCACTCTTTGCTGCCACTGGGCTGGCAATGACTGGCTTTCCTGGTAGATCAGCAGGATAAAGTCGCTCATGCGGTGGCAAACCATGAAATATTCACGGATGACACCGGCCAGGGCTTCCTGGCCGGCGGCCGTGCTGGACATGGCCTCGGTGACGCCGCGCTCCACTTCGGCGTGTATGGATTCGCAAACCATATACAGGATATCTTCCTTGGATGCGAAATACTCATAGAGAGAGCCGATGGAAATACCGGCTGCACGGGCAATTTGACGGGTCGTCGTTTTATGAAATCCCCGGGCGATGAATAGTTGAACGGCGGCATCAGCGATCTGGCGGCGCCTGCGTTGGACCAGATCCGGGTCTTTTACCTGGGTCGGTATGTCTTTGGTTCTAATTAATTCTTGCATGGACCGCTAACCTGTATTAACGTGATTCGAAAGTGAGCGAGCGCTCACTCATACTGAATATCATGCTTTTCTTTTTGTTGTCAAGGAATTCCAAGGGTCGTCGAATTTAGATATAACCTATCGAATATAATAATTAAATTATTTTTATTTTCCGATCGTACAACATTCATAAATTTATTGACAAAACCATAATGTTCAAGTAAAAAAATGGGCTGCGACCGAGCGCTCGCTCATAAATAACATCTGAAGGATTAATCGGGAGGAATATATGGGTGATTTATTGTTGGTAGATGAAAAAGCCGGGGTCGTTACGCTGACGCTGAACCGGCCGGATGTGATGAACTCTTTGAATTTTCCCCTGCTGCATGCATTGCGGGACCAGATCGAATCCTATCGGTTCAGATCAGAGGTTCGGGTTGTCATCATAACCGGTTCCGGTGAAAAAGCTTTCTGTGCCGGCGCCGATCTTAAGGAACGAGCTACCCTTGCCCCCGAAAAAGTCAAAGAATATATTTTTACCATCCGCAACCTTTTCACATCGATCGAGCAGTTGAATAAAGCCGTCATTGTGGCGGTAAACGGCATTGCTCTGGGCGGCGGCACAGAGATGGCGCTGGCCGGGGATATCCGCATCGCTTCCGAAAATGCAGTCATGGGGCTAACCGAAACTCGCCTGGCCATCATACCGGGTGCAGGCGGCACCCAGCGTTTACCGCGTCTGGTCGGCAAAGGAAAAGCCAAAGAGCTAATCTTTACCGGGGGACGGGTCGGCGCCCCTGAAGCGCTGGAGATCGGACTGGTGAACAAAGTCTGCCCGTTGCCGCATCTGCTTGAAGAATGCCACAAAATGGCGGCCATGATCTGTGAGACCGGTCCCATCGCCATTGAGCAGGCCAAATATGCCATCAATCACGGATACGAGACGGATATCAACACCGGTTTGGCCATTGAATCAAACGCCTACTGGGTGTGCATCCCCACCGAAGACCGCCTCGAAGGCCTGGCGGCTTTCAAAGAAAAACGGAAGCCCGTGTTTAAAGGCAAGTAGAGGAATGGCGAATGACGAATGTCGAATTAAGGAACATATGGAATGTCGAAGGACGATTTCCGAATGTCGAATGAAGGAATTCTGTCAATATTAATTTTTAAAATAGAAAAAGCGAAGCGATATCCACAATTCGACATTCGACAATCGACATTTGTCAACTGAAGTTAGTTATTTAACACTGCTAAGTTTAGCATATACCAACACAAAGGGAGGCTATAGAGCGCTATGACTGAGTATGACTATCGAAAAATTTTTCCGCGTATGCCTGAAAAGGTCACCATCGGTGACATTACTGTACGGGATGGCTTTCAACACCTGGAGCGGTTTATCTCGACCCGGGCTAAGATATTCTATGCCGAAGAGCTGATCTTCGCCGGCTGCCGCAACATTGAAGTGACCAATCTCGGCAACCCTTATCTGATGCCGCAGTTCAGCGATGCGGAAGAGATTTTGGCCCACCTGCGCAGCGACCGTTTCAAAAAACGTTGTGAAAGGAAAGGCATCAATTACGATGACCTGTGCATCACGGCCGTTACCATCCGCGAAAAATCGGTGGACCGGGCCATTCAACTCAAGGAAAAGGGGGTTGGCCCCGATCGACTCCTGATGATGGTGTCCACTGAAGAAGAGCACCATTTTGCCAATTCCGGAACAACCCTTCCGGTTTACTGGGCCGAAGCTGAGCGCTGCATAAAGAAGTGCCGGGATGCCGGGCTTAAAATGTGCGGCACGGTTAGCACAATCTGGGGCAGCCCCATTGCCGGAGCCACGGAACTCAAGGATGCCGTGGAATTCACCAAACGCTGGCTCGAGATTGGGGCTTCCGATATTGAACATGCGGACCATGACGGCAGTGCTTCAGCTCCGGATGTGTATCGCTATTTTGCGATGATCCTGGATGAAATACCGGACACCTCGCTGCACATCGCCCATTTTCACGAGACTAAGCGTGTAGCCTCGGCGTCGGTTCTGGCAGCACTGCAGGCCGGCATTACCCATTTCGAGGCCACCATCGGCGGGATGGGCGGCCAGCCGGCGAACTTTTTGGACGATTGCCCGGTGCCGGGCACCGGCGAATATTATTACGAAGACCCACGATTTGTCGGCCTGATTTGTCTGGAAGATTTGCTGGTTCAAATAGATGAGATGGGCATCGAGCACGGTTATGATGTCGATCGGATCCTGTGGCTGGGTCGCCAGATGGAAAGAACCGTGGGCAAACGCCTGCGCAGCGAAGCTGCGGTAAACGGCCGAACCCTTAAAGAAGGGCATCCTAAATTTGCCAGACCCGGTCTTCAAAAATTAAAGACGAAATTGGGCGAAGATTCAAAGCAGAACTGGCCGTCGGAATGGGATAGCACCCCCGTGCTGCCGGAGCAATATCGGCCGTAGAGCCAGAGACGTCTAAGGAAAGCCCGTCAATAATGATGTCCGAGATTGCGGGCTTTCCGGCTGTTTAAGGAAGTAAAGGTGTCAGGTTTCAGGTGTCAGGATATAACGCCTTTGCTCCCTGACACCTGACACCTCTTATGAAACATCTATATTAACCCCAAAGCAAGGTATTTAAATCGTCCTCGTCCTCGTCCTCGTCCTCGGGTTTGAAAGCGGCTCAAAAGCTTCGAGGACGAATACGAGTACGAGGACGAGGACGAAACGGCAAATGAGTAAATCGAAACTGCCTTGATTTGGAGCAGTTTCTTTTCTGATCAGACTGGACGCCTGCGGCCAGCGGCCTCCGCTCGTGTGAAACTACATAAAAATTTAAAAGCGAACCGCAGAATGTCGAAGTGTGGTATCGCTTTGCTCCGTCTTTTAATAAGATAGACAGAATACATTATTCGACGTTCGATGTTGGACGTTCGATGTTCGACGTTCATCAGTCTCTTTTCAGATCAGACCAGCCGTTTTTTGGGCCGGCGGAAACAATGACACCTGAAACCCGAGTACCGAATACCGAATACCGAATGCCGAAAACCGGCCCCCAACACCCTCCCTCTCAAATCTGAATCTTCTTCCGCCCATTGTCGCTTAAATTCCAGACCCGCCCGCCACTGTGCACCGCTTAAATAAATTTGACATCTCAAACATTTTGCGGGCATAATATAGGTAACATCTTGGAATAATTTGTAACTTAAGAGTAATGCGAGAGAGGTTTTTTTGCATGAAATCCACGTTTACCTGTTTCTTTATATGCTTATTGGCCTTAGTTCCCGGCTGCACCGTTTCGGATCAAAACATCTATCATGAGGTGACATACGATTTCGATGTGGATGTGGATTTTTCCCAAATCAAAACCTACAACTGGGTCAAGATGCCGGCAACTTCACGGATAGACGATTTCAATCAGATACGGATCAAGACCGTGGTCAATGCCAAACTAAAAGCTCTGGGGATGAAGCTCGATGTCAATAAGCCGGATGTATTTCTCGTCATGTATGGCGGGGGATACAAAGCGGTCGACATGACTGTGATTATGGATTATGCCGTTTATAACGTGGGCCGGCTTAAATTGGCGATGTATGATGCCCAATCCAACAACGAGATCTGGTGGGGGGAGTCCCGCGCCGATTTGTTTTACGAAATGACGCCGGCCCAAAAAGATGAAGTTATAGAAAACTCAATCCAGAGAATTCTCGAACATTACCCTCCCGTTCCGTAACCCGCAGAATCCGGCGGCCGCAAATTGCACGATATGTCGGTCTTGAAACACTTTTGTCTATAGTCCATTTCCTAGCAAGCGCCAATATTTTTAATCTAACACTGAAATCCTGGTCCTCAGGGCCAAGTCAGAGAAAATCGGCTGTGCCGTGACCCTGCGCAGCGGAATGATGGAATATTGGAGTGTTCAGGTGTCAGGTTTTCGCACCTCTTTTCCCTGACACCCGAAACCCGACACCCGAAACCCAAAATCAATGAACTTCGCTATATTGCTGCCCGCAGGAGCCATTTTTTCCGAGTGTCGTCTCGGAAAAAACTTAGTATCTATGACGCTCAAGTTCGGACTCATTCTGGCCGATATGAAACTAATAATGGTGTATTTTTTGCAAACCAATAACTTATCCGTCAATCGTCGTGAACAGGAGCTAAGACGAAGGTGAACCAGGAAAAATTAGATCAAATTATGACTCAGGTAAAAGCATTTCCAGGCATGCCGGATACCTCGGCCAAATTGCTTACCATGCTTAAAGATCAGGAAACCTCAGCATCTCAAATCGAAGAGATTTTAAAATATGATCCCGGACTGACAGCCAATATATTAAAGTTGACCAATTCGGCTTATTTCGGAATCCCGACCAAGGTGAGGTCAGTCAAACAGGCAGTTGTTCTGCTGGGATGGAAACGTTTGCTTCAGTTAGTGATGACCATGTGTATGAGTACCGTCATGAAAAAACCCCTTCCCGGGTATGATTTGCCGCACGGTGAACTCTGGCGGCATTCGGTGGCGGTATCTGTGGCCGCCGAGTTGGTCGTTAAGGAGTTGAAAATACCTGGCTCCGACGAGGTTTTCACGGCTGCCCTCTTGCACGATCTGGGCAAACTGGTTTTGGGCGGGTTTGTACAGAACGATTTGCAGGAGATAAAAGGCATGGTCGCCAAAGGTATTGCCTTTGAAGTTGCCGAATTCATCGTGCTAGGCATCGACCACGCAACTATCGGCGCTCGGATTCTGGAAAAATGGGCTTTCCCCTCGGAACTGGTCCATGCCGTTGGCTGGCATCACGATCCTGACGCATGCGATAATCACTGCACTTTCAGTGATATCGTGCATGTCGCCAATATTTTGGGGATGATGATCGGCTTTGGAAAGGAGATTGAAACGGTGCCGTCCAATCCGGTAACCGAGCGGCTGGGATTTAAACCGGTCCACCTGGAATCCATGGCCGAAAAAACCCGGGCGGGAGTCGACAAATTGGCTGACATCCTACTGACCGGGTGAGGGGTTGGAATGTCGAATGTCGATTGACGAATGATGAATTGTGGAAGTCGCTGCGCTCCACTCTATTGAATGCTCAACGATAGGTGACAAAAGAAAAATTTCGGATCGCGATTACCATTCACTCCAGTTATTGCCTTAGTCATAATACATAGGACAGAATTCCTTAATTCGACATTCGTCAATCGACATTCGTCATTCCAAATGGTCCACCCAATGCCACTCAATCAAGTCACTGTCACTCCGATATCGTAAATCACCATGGCGCTGGGCGTGATCCAGGGTATCTCTGATCAGTTGTGGCGTTGCATCCACGGCGGAACTGATTCTTTCGCCCAGGACATTCAGATTAGCCCGGGTACTCAAAGATTGTCCATTGTGGCGCCAGGTGCCTTTTTGCTCGATGACGTTTTTCATCATGAGGTCATAAACCAAGACGACTCGCTCCAAATTGTTGACCTGCTCTGATTCCCGGGCTGACGCCATATTTTTCAGCATGCGCGCTTTAATATCCCCCAGCAGCAGGGTGTACTCATCTTCCCAACTGATCACGATATCATCCAGCGATTGCCGGTCTACTTCAGACGTTTCCACAATAGCACGATTCGCATGATATTGAGACCAATCATCGGTCAAGATCTTGATGCCGTATTGGTCGCTATTCGTGCGTATCTCCGTGCCGGGAAAAGGCGCCAGTAGGTGGAATCCGTATGACAGACCTAGTTTCTTTAATTGTTCGCCGAAATCCATCGTTTCCCGGATGGTTTGCGGTGTCTCTCCCGGCAACCCGAGAATAAAAGAAGCGTGCGCGGTGACACCCGTGCGCCGGCACATTTCAACCGCCGCGATGACCTGGTCCCGGGTGATTCCTTTTTTGATCGTTTGCAGGATTTGTGCATTTCCCGATTCGACGCCGAAACTGACGGCACTGCAGCCGGCGGCTTTCATCCTGGTCAAAATATCTTCGGAAACCGTGTCGACCCGGGCAAAGGATGTCCACTTTAACTCCAGCCGCCGGTTTATAATTTCGTGACATACCGCCAGACAATGTTTGCGATTGGCCGTAAACAGATCATCGGCAAGGTTGATTTGATGAAAATTCAGAGAATTCAAATATTCCATCTCATCGACAACTTTGACCGGGCTGCGATAGCGAACCCTGGCCCCCACCATTTTGCGTCCCACGCAAAAGATGCACTTAAACGGACACCCGCGGCTGGTCGTCAGGCTGATGGGCATGCCCAGCGCCCGGTAGCGACCCAGCGGCAGCAGATGGCGGGCCGGGTCCGGCAGTTCATCCAGGTCTGCGATAGAGTCTCTGGATGCGGTGGCGCAGATTTCAGAATCCTTGCGAAAGACAATCCCATCGACTGTGTTCAAATCATGACCGGCATCCACCGCACGGCATAAATCCACAATTGTGCGTTCACCTTCACCCAGGACCAGGACGTCCAATTCCCCATGCTCACTGAGGGTTTCCCGGGCGCAAAAAGTTACATGCGGGCCGCCCATAACCGTTAATATTTCCGGTTTCAGATTCTTGATGTCTTGGGTAACGGCCATGGCGTTGTCGAAGGTCATCGTGACCGCCGTCAGCCCGGCTATTTGAGGCTTAAACTTTTCCAGGAAAGTTTTCAGCATCGCCCGGCTGTAAGGAAATACAACCAGATCCAGAATTTTTACCTCGATCCCGGTTTCGGCCAGTGCTGCCGCCAAGTAGGCCAGGCCCAGAGGTGGAGAAGGGGTTTCGGAGATAGGGTAGTAGGGATTTACTAGTAAAACTCGCATATTGATATTTAAGACGGGCCCGGTAAAGGCAATTTAAATTCCAAATAACAAATCACAAATATCAAATAAATTCCAATGACCAAATTCAAAATTACAAACGAGGAAGAAATAATAAGCCAATTTTAACGCACCGTTAGATTTGCAAACAAAATAAATTTCTTGATTCTCCGCTAATGGTTTGGGTCATTGGATATTGAGATTTGGGATTTATTTGTAATTTGGTGCTTGTAATTTGTTATTTAACCAATTGGGTTCTTGAATTTCTTGATTTAGAAAAAAAATGGGGACCGGACGAAATATCCGATCCCCGCGTTGGTTAACGTTATTGGTTATTAGAACAATCCACTCACCTGTCCGGTGTTGACATCGACGTCAACGCGGCGGAAAGCCGGGTTGGAGCCGGTGCCCGGCATCAGGCTGATGGTGCCGGCGCAGGGGCAGAGGAACTTGGCACCCGAGTAGATCAGCACGTCACGAACCGGCAGCCTCCATCCCTTGGGCGCCCCTTTGATGGTCCGATCGTGGCTGAGGCTCTCATGGGTCTTAACCATCATGGTGGTGAAGTCGGCGTACTTGGGATCGTTTTCCAGCATCTGTGCTTTGGCATTGGCCTCGGGAGACCAATCCACACCGTCGGCGCCATATACTTCCTTGGCGATGATGTCGACACGATCGCGCAGCTTCATCTCCAGCGGATAGAGGAATTTGAAGTCGTTTTCCTCTTCACAGGCTTCGACGACGGCATCGGCGAATTCCAGAGCGCCTTCGCCGCCCAGTTCCCAGTGCTTGGACTCGGCGCAGCGGGCACCGGCAGCCTCGGCGGCCTTGCGTATAACGGCGCACTCGGCATCGGTGTCAGTGTAAAAGCGGTTGATGCAGACCACCGGGTTGATGCCGGCCTTGCGGATGGTGTTGATGTGATGCACCATGTTCGCACAGCCCTTTTCCACCCATTCCAGGTTCTCCTTCGTGTATTCGTCCGGCAGGGCTTTGCCGGTCACAACCGTGGGGCCGCCGCCGTGCATTTTCAGGGCGCGGATGGTGGTGGTCAGAACCGAAACATGGGGTTTCAACCCGCTGAAGCGGGATTTGACATTCCAGAATTTCTCGAAGCCGATGTCGGCGCCAAAGCCGGATTCGGTGACATGATAGTCGAACAATTTCAGACCGACGCGGTCGGCGATGATGGAGCTCTGGCCGACGGCGATGTTGGCGAACGGTCCCGCATGCACCAGACAGGGGTTGTATTCGGCAGTGCACATCATGGTCGGGTTGATGGTGTTGCGCATGAAGGCGGTCATGGCGTTGCCGCATTCGAGGTCACCGGTCGTGACGGGTTTGCCGCTCTTGTCGAATGCCACCGTGATATTGTTGAGCCGTTCTTTCAGATCGGCCAGATCGCGGATGATCGACAGGATAGCCATACACTCGGAACCCACGGCGATGCCGAACTTGGACTGCATGGTAAAGCCGTCCATGCGGCCGCCGATACCGATGATGATATTGCGCAGGGCCTGGGCGCAGAAATCGATGATCCAGCCCATCTCGACCCGGGTGGGATCGATGTTCAAACGCGGCATGCCGGTCAAACGATCCAGCTGTTCATCATTGTAGTTGCGCTCATGCTGCATACGTGAGGTCAAGGCCACCATGGCCAGGTTGTGGGCATTCATGATGTCGTTGATGTCGCCGGTCAGGCCCAGCGAAAACTCGGTCATGGGGATCAGCAGGGAATTGCCGCCGCCGGCTGCGGTCCCCTTGACATTCATGGTGGGGCCGCCGGAAGGCTGACGCAGCGCGCCGCCTACATTCTTGCCACGTTTGCCGAGACCTTCCATCAATCCGCAGGACGTGGTGCTCTTGCCCTCACCCAGCGGGGTGGGGGTGATGGCGGTTACCTCGATGTACTTGCCGTCGGGTTTGTCTTTCAGCCGGTCGATGATTTTCAGAAAATCCAGTTTGGCCAGACGGCCCATCGGAAGCATTTCCTCTTTTTCCAGTCCCAATTTGTCGGTCCACTCCTCGGGAGTCGGCATGTTTTTCTCTGCTGCTTCGGAAATCTGCCAGTCAGCCATGTTTACTGCATCATAGGGCATAATCAAATCCTCCTTTCCAATAAGGGTTGTAAAACAATGGTGAACATTATCCAGCTAATAAAATTAGTTGCGGACCAGTGACTTTGACAGGGCTATCGACAAAATCAGTTTCTGACAGGTTATAGGCCTCGTATCATCTGATTCGACGTTTGGCAAGAAAAAATCTCATTGTAAAGGACAAATTTAAGGAATATCGAACGTTTGGAAGGTTACAAATGACTAATGAATAGTGAATAATGACAAATTAAGGCATTCTGTCGGTTTTAATTCTGAATTAAAGGTCTTACAGGTCCGCAAGTGATATCGGTCTTATAGGTCCAATAGGATCTATAAATTACAAATAGACGGAGCACAGCGACTTCCACAATTATTCATTGGTCAATATTCATTATTCATTCCACAGCCCCGTTTTGCAGCTGGTGCAGCTTATAATAAAAACCCTTTTGCTCCATCAGCCCGGCGTGGGTGCCGGTTTCGATAATCCGGCCGCGGTTCAGCACGATGATGCGATCGGCATTGCGTACCGTCGACAAGCGGTGCGCCACCACCAATGCGGTGCGGTTTCTCATCAGCTTTTCCAGGGCCTGTTGGATGCGCAGTTCGGTCGGGGAATCGATGTAGGACGTGGCCTCATCGAATAAAATGAGCTGGGGGTTGCGCGCAAAAGCCCGGGCAATCGAGATGAGCTGGCGCTCACCACTGGAAATGGAAGCGCCGCCCTCGCTTAACACGGTGTCTAACCCTTCAGGCAACCGCTCTATGAGAGGGCCGCAATTGGAGGCCTCGATAACGAATCTTTGCTGATCCTCGCCGGGTGGGTCCTGGGATTGAAATATGTTTTCGCGGATGGAGCCGGAAAATAAGAAAGGATCCTGCATCACCAGCGCGATTTTCGAACGAAACCAGGCCGGATCGAGTTGCCTGAGATCGTGGTTGTTGAGCAGCACCCGTCCGGTTGACGGATCGTAAAAGCGGGGCAGCAGGTTGATCAGCGAGGTCTTGCCGGCGCCGGTGGGCCCAACCACCGCCACGGTTTCCCCCGCCAGCATGCTGAATGTGATGTCCTGCAGGATCGGCTCACCGCTGACATAGCTGAAATTGACCTTATCAAATTGTATAGCTTCGATATTTTGCAGCTCCAAAGCCGGGTGATTTAACGGTGCTGCCGGCAGCGGCAGGCGGTCCCGGCTATCCATAATCAGAAAGATTCGTTCGGCTGATGCCATGGCATTTTGCAGGATGTTGTATTTTTCCGCCAGGTCGCGGATGGGCCTGAAAAACATCCTGATATAGGAAATGAAGGCTACCAGGGCGCCCAGGCTTAGTGTGCTGCTGAGCACGCCGCCGCCGCCGAAAAATATCACCAGGGCAACCGCCACCACGCCCAGAACTTCGATCAAAGGCATAAAGATCGCCAGTACATGGATTTGCCGCATGCCGGCCACATAATTTTCGTGGTTTAATTTTTCAAATTTACGGTAGTTGCTGCTTTCCTGGCGAAACAATTGAATGACCCGGATGCCGCCGATGGTTTCCGAAAAGCGGGTGTTGATTTCGGCCACTTTTATGCGCAATTCCCGGAAAATATCCCGCGCGCGTCGCGAAAATATCAGTGAAGCATAGACCACCACCGGCAATACGACAAAAGAGATCAGCGCCAGCTTCCAGTTTAAAACCAGCATCACCACGGCGATGCCGCCGAGCAGGAAAAGATCTTTAAAAATCATCGAAATGACCGAGGTGAACAGCTCGTGCATGTTTTGAATGTCGTTGGTCACCCGGGTAACCAGGCGCCCCACCGGATTGCGGGTGAAATAGGCAATCGCCAGGCTTTGAATATGAACAAACAGCTCCATGCGCAAATCATGCATGAGCATGTGGCCGGTATATTCCATGATCATTCTCTGGACAAAACTCAATACAAAGTTGACCAGCACCAGGACCACGAACACGGCTGCCAGGATACCCAACCCGGCTAGATCCCGGCGCCGCAGAAGGCTCAGATCAGATTCATCCAATTGGGGCAGGGCGCTATAGGCAATGCGGGCCGTCCGGCCTTCAATTGAAAACAGGGTTCCGTATTTGTCTACCAGTGCCTGATGGTCGGGATTGGCTAAATCCACCGCAATGACGCGCCGGCGGGAATCATCGCCTGTTTCAATCTCATCCGCGTGCGGCTGATCCAGTTGCGGCACGATATAGCGGTCAATGGCGATTTTGGTGACATACGGCAGGGCAAGATCCAAAACGGTGATAAACAGGACCAGCCCGATGGAGCCAAAAAGCAGCAGCCGATAGGGCCGGGTGAAAGGATAAAGCCGCTTCAGCAACTTCACGTCATAGGGTTTGCCCAGCTTTTTTTCCTCAGAATATCCGTAGTCATGCGGCATCTAATTCCTCTTCGATTTCTTGCAGGCGATACGTTTGGGCGTAGTAATTGTCGGCGGTCATTAGCTGCCGGTGCGTTCCTGATTCCACCACGCGTCCCCCATCGAGAGCGATGATCCGGTCCGCATAACTGAGGGCGGAAAGGCGGTGGGATGCGATCACGATGGTTTTTGCGCCCGCCGCTTGACGGATCGTGTTGATGATGGCGGTGCCGGTTTCCAGGTCCACCTGGCTGATCGGGTCGTCCAGTATCAGGATGCTGCTGTCTTTCAGCAGGCAGCGGGCCAGGGCCAGGCGCTGTTTCTGACCGCCGGAGAGGATAATCCCTTTTTCTCCGACCACGGTTTCATAGCCGTCGGGAAAGCTTTGGATGGTTTCATACAGGGCGGCCTCCCGGACCGCTTTTTCAAGGCGCTGTTCGGGGATGTTCGAATTGCCGAAAGTGATATTGTCCCGAATCGTCCCGGCGAACAGAAAGGGTTCCTGGGGAATATAGGCAATGTGTGATCTGAGATCATTTATTTTCAGGGTGCGAATATCCTTTCCGTCGAGCAGAATTTTACCCTGCTGTGGTTCATAAAGCCTCGGGATCAGGCCGATCAGGCTTGATTTGCCGCAGCCGGGGGGGCCGACAATACCCAGCACCTGGCCCGGCTCAATGGACAAGTTGATATTGCTGAGGGTGGTCGCGCCGGCCGGATTTCCATTAAATCTGTAGCTGAAAAAGACGTTGTCAAAAATAATTTGTCCCTTGGCGCTATCCAGGGGCCGGGCATCATGCCCATCGCGAATTGCAGGAATGGTTTGCAAAATTTTATTGATGCGGTCCAGCGAGGCCCGGCCCCGTTGGATGAGGTTGGTTACCCATCCCAAGGCCATCATGGGCCAGGTCAGCAGCCCCAGATAACTGATGAAAGCCACAAAATCACCCGGTGTGATGGTCTGCAAAATAGTCTGGCGGCCGCCGAGGTATAGAACGATGGCCAGACTTATATTCGAAAATAGAAGCATCATGGGGAAAAAGGTGCCGATAATTTTGACCAGTCTGATATTTTGATGGATATATTCTTTCGAGACGGTTTCTACCCGGCGGGCTTCTTCTGCATGGCGATGGTGGGCCCTGATGATGCGAATTCCGACGAAACGTTCCCGAATCACTTCGGTCAGTTCGGAAAATGCCGCCTGAACCGCCTGATAGCCGCGATGCATTCTTTTGGAAAAGAAACGGGTGCTGATAACGATCAGCGGCATGGGAATGAGCACGAATGCTGTCAATTTGATGTTGATATAAGCCATAAAGCCAATAGCTGCCAATCCCAGAACGATGGCGTCATTGATCGCCACCATTCCCATGCCGGTGGCCATGCGGATTTGTTGAATATCATTGGTGGCATGGGCCATCAAATCGCCGGTTTTGACGTTGTCGAAATATGAGGCTGACAGGGTTTGCAAGTGATTGAACAGGGTATTGCGCAATCCCTCTTCGACCCTGCGTGACGTGCCCAGCAGACAACGGCGCCAGATGTAGCGAAATATTCCGACCAGCACCGCGATGCCGACCATGAGCAGCGCATAGGACAGCAGTCGCGCGGCATCTATGTTAAAGGCAGTTAAATCATCGACGGCCCATTTAATGATGCGGGGGATGATGAGTTGAAGTACATCGACGACGATCAAACTGACCAGTCCGGCTATGATTTTAGCGCGATTTTCAACAAAATAGGGTTTGATCAAAGACACCACTGATGGTCGGTTTGCTGTATTTGGCGGCTGTTTTATTGTCACTGGTTGTGCGTTGCGGGTTACGGGTTACGGGTTTCGGGTTGCGTGTTGCGGGTTGCGTGTTTCGGGTTGCGTGTTTCGGGTTGCGGGTTTCGGGTTGCGGGTTACGGGTTGCGTGTTTCGGGTTACGGGTTGCGAGTTGCGGGTTTCGAATGAGGAATCGCACATATTTCTTCCTTTTATTAAATTCGTCGTTTTTCAATGATACATATTAAGCTGCTTAAATATAAGGGCAGTATGATGCGACTGCAAGCAAATTCACTAAAGGGTATGGGGTATAAGGTGCAGGGTATGGGGTATAAGGTGTAGGGTTTAGGGTAGAAGGTAGAAGGTGGATGGTGGAAGGTTAGTGGCTTATGGAACACGGTATTCGGCTTTCGGCCTCTGGCATACGGCAATATAGCTCAAAGCTGAAAGGTGAAAGCTCAAAGGGAGACGGCCCAACAGATAAACGTGGAGCGTAAGTAGCCTAGGATTGAAGGTTTTGATAAATGGCTTTTGGCATTTGGCATTCGGCAATATAGCTCAAAGCTGAAAGGTGAAAGCTCAAAGGAATAAGGCCCAACAGTTAACCTGGAGAGTAAGTAGCCTAGGATTGAAGGTTTTGATAAATGGCTTTTGGCATTTGGCATTCGGTGTTCGGTTCAAGTGACAGGGTCGATACGAAACAAATCTGCAATCCGACTTCGTTTCGCCTGAGCTCGTTGAAGGCCTGCGGAACATTTAAATATAAAATGACAGAGCAAAGCGATACAACAAATCCGCAATCCGCAATCCAAAATTTCCCCCTTCCGCATTCCCACTTCCCACTTCAAGAATCTGTCCTCTGTCCTCTGTCTTCTGTCCTCTGTCATCTGTCCTCTGTTATCCGGCATCCAGCATCCAGATCACAGCATTCATAGGCGGTTTTGGAATCATTGACTTTATTCAGGCCGGTTGTTATTGTAACCCCTATGGAATCAGGATGTATTGTGGAATATATCGATCGGCAAAAGATTTTATGCGCGGTTGTTTTGGAAGTCAAAAACCAAAGGTTGCGGCTTTTAACCGAAAATAATCGCGAAGTAAAACTTTCGGCCGGCCGGCTGCTGCACAAGGATAAAGCACGCCTCAACGTGTCCATGGGCCGCGACAAAATGGTCGATGCTTTGCGCGAAGTCGCCAGTAAACGCAAAGCCTTGCTGTCCCAAGTGGATATCAAAGACCTTTGGGAGATTCTCAATACGGAACAAGTGTGGATTGATCTGGCGACAATGACCGAGTTCTGTTTTCCGGACAGCCCCGGCGGCGATCATGAGTCGGCGGTCATCAGGGCTTTTTTTGATGACCGGCTGTATTTCAAATTTAACCTGGACCAGTTTTTTCCCAACACCGCCCAGCAGGTTGAACGTCTGGCTGCGCAGCGGCAGGAAGAAGCCCGCAAAAGCCGGATAATCGAGCTCGGCGGCGATTGGTTGAAAAGCCTTGTAAATGGTTCATCGCCTTCGGCTGAGGTAAATGATGAGGATACCCAGGCATTTATCGAAATCCTGAAATCTTATTACTTGTTTGAAAAGGAGAGCAAAGATCATGCCCTGGCCCGTGCCATTATCAGCAAATCCGGCTTGGAATGGACCACCGGGTTGTTTCCGATACTGGTCAAGTTGGGTGTTTTTACTGAGAACGAGAATATAGAATTACTGCGCGCCGGGATCGTCGCTGAATTTGACAAGACCATCCTGCAAAGTGCCGATCGCCTCGTAGCGGCATCCCAGGACTACCTGGCAGATGGCCTCCGCCGGGATTTAACATCTCTATTGCTGATGACAATCGACGGCCAATCGACCCTTGATTTTGACGATGCCTTGAGCATCGAAAAAGTTGGTGAGCAGTATCGGCTGGGTATTCATATCGTTGATGTTGGCCATTTCGTGCGCAAAGGCGACACCATTGACCAGGAAGCACTGGCCCGCGGAAGCTCCATCTATATGCCTGATCAAAAAATTTCCATGCTGCCGGCGGCCCTTGCCGAAGGGCTTTGCAGCCTGAAGGCCGGCCAATTGCGTCCGGCCATCAGCACGATGGTCAACCTCAGCCCTTCGAAGGAAATTTTGGACTACGAAATTATACCCAGCTTGATTGAAGTCGATCAGCAACTCACCTATTACGACGTAAATCTGGCTGCCGACCAAAACCAGGATATCATCATTTTGCGAGATGTCGCCGAAAAATTTCGGCAGCGCCGATTGGATGGCGGTGCAGTTCAGATTACGGTGCCCGAGGTCAACGTATGGTTGGCAGAGGATCAAACCATTTCCGTGAATAAAATCAACCGCGAAAGCCCCGGCCGGATGTTGGTTTCTGAAATCATGATTTTAGCGAACTGGCTGATGGCTAAATTTTTGACTGAAAACGCCATGCCGGCAATTTTCAGGTCACAGCCGGACCCCAGGAATCGGCTTTATCGGGGTGATGAGGGCACTTTGTTCCAGAATTGGATGCAGCGCAGATATTTGAGCCGATTTGTACTAGATCACAAGGCCAACAAGCATTCGGGACTCGGACTGGATGCTTATGTAACGGCAACCTCACCCATCCGCAAATACTTTGATTTGACGACCCAGCGTCAATTGAGGGCGTTGCTCGGTCTTGAACCCCCTTACAACGCGGATGAAATCGACCAACTCATTCAGATGCTGCAAGTGCCGATGAGCGGCGTCGGCAAAATTCAACAAGGACGGCACCGCTACTGGCTCCTGAAATACCTCGAACAGCACGTCGGCCGAAAGGAAGAGGCGATTGTGCTGATGAAACGTCGCAACAATTACCAGATCCTGCTGACCGAATACATGGTTGAATGCGATCTACCCTTGTCCAGCGGTCTGCAACTGAAACCCGAAGATCTTATCCAGGTGACGATTCAAAATGTCAGCGCCAGAAAGGACCTTTTCCAGGTTGCCATCGGTTAGAGCAGAGGACAGAGGACAGAAGTCAGAGGACAGAAGACAGAGGTCAGAGGACAGAGGTCAGAAGACAGAGGACAGAAGACAGATGACAGAAGACAGATGACAGAGGTCAGAGGACAGAAGACAGAGGACAGAAGACATAGGACAGATTCTTGAAGTGGGAAGTGGGAATGCGGAAGGGGGTTGATATTCGATTGCGGATTTCGGAATGCGGATTGCAGATTGGTTTCGTATCGACTATTTCACTTGAACCGAACACCGAATGCCGAAAGCCGAACGTCGGGTTCCATGAGCCATTAACCTTTCACCCTAAACCCTATACCTTATACCTATACCTTTTCTTTTTTTGCCTTTCAGCTTTGAGTATTTAGCTACGAGCTAAGGGTTCCTTGCCGTGAACCGAATACCGAATACCGAACACCCAATACCCAGTACCCAATACCCGATACCCAATACCGAATACCTATTTTATCGCCACAACCTCCCCACCGGTGATTTTTTGAAGCTCCTCGGGCGTTAATTTAAAGACCGCGCGGGGCGTGCCGGCGGCCGCCCAGATTTCGTCATACTGCAACAGATCTTCATCGATTAAAATCCGAATGGGATGCGCGTGGCCTACCGGGGGAACGCCGCCGATGGCAAAACCGGTTTTTTCCCGCACAAAATCGGCATCGGCCTTTGACAGTGGTTCGGAAATCAGCGCCGCAACTTTCTTTTCGTTGACACGGTTGGCGCCGCTGGCTGCCACCAGGAGCGCCTGATGCGATTGTTTCCCACGAAATATCAGAGACTTGATAATTTGACCGACCTGACATCCTACTGCTCGGGCAGCGTCTTCAGCAGTGCGGGTGGATTGCGGCATTTCGACGACCCGGCAGGCAACACCGTTTCTGTTTAACGCCTCCTGAACTTTGCGGGCACTTGAACTTAAATCCTGTGACATGCGGATCACCTCTGCGTTTATTCTATCATCGAAAACCCGGGTATCCGGGCCAGTCGTTGATCCCGCCGCCGCGGTAATTCGTCGTTAAAAAGCTTGAAGGCCCGGAGGCCGAGAAGCCAGGAGGCCCGGAAGCCAGAAAGCCGGGATGCCTGGAGGCCGGGAAGTTCAGAGGAATAATGGCCGGAACATTTTTTTAAGCCTCCCAACTTTCCAGCCTCCCAGCCTCAACGCTTTCCAGCCTCACGGCCTCCTTGACTGCAACGGTTTTATAAATATATTACTCGGTTAAATATAAAAGTTCAATGAATTCTATTTTATAGCAGATACTGAATATTTCTCTTGAAAAAATAAATGAAATAAAATATAAGTCTATTTGATAAATAAATCATATTCAGGGGGCGGCAGAGCAATGGGAATCCAAGAACGCAAAGAAAGAGAAAAGGAGCGTCGGCGGCAGCAGATCATGGTCGCTGCCAAAAGGGTTTTTTCTGATAAAGGCTTTAACAAGGCCACCATGGAAGATATCGCTCAAGAGGCGGAACTCAGCCCTGGTACGCTATACCTGTATTTTAAAAATAAAGAAGAGCTTTATGCCTCCCTTTCATTGCGAATATTGCAATATTTGCTCATCCGGGTTGAGCATGTCAATGATGAGAAAGATACCAACCCCGAGGAAAAACTCAAAGCTCTGATGGACGCGATGTATGACGTCTATGAATTCGACCCCTTGATTATCATCAACATGTTTCATTTGCAGTCCAGCGAAACCCTGATGAATCTATCGCCGCAGCTGATGGCCGAGATCAAGGATTTATCCCGCAAGTCGCTGGGTTCAATTGCTCAAATTTTTCAAAACGGGGTCGACCAGGGCCTGTTTGTGAACCATCATCCGGTTGCCATGGCCGATACCTTCTGGGCCTTGTTCTCCGGCGTTGTGCTTTGGTTGACTTCCAAAAGATTAATCAACCAGGAAAAAGATTACCTCAAACAGACCCTTGAGCTTGCTTTTGAGATCTTTGGCCGGGGGGTTAAAAAAGCCTAAAACAGCCGTGTAATCTCATCCACTTCAAATCGGGGCCAGTCGATCGACCGGCCCTTTTTGATTGCGCTGATTCCCTGACCGGGATCCAATACCTCACCAATGCAGGATATTTTGATGCCGCTTTTGCGAATTTTTTCCAGCAGGGCTTGATAACCGGATTCACGGCAGCATATCAAAAGGCTGCCGGAACCGATCAAACCCAGCGGTTGAATTCCCAACAGACGGCCAATTTTCCGGGTTTCGGCAAATACCGGTATCGCGTCCATATCGACTTTGATCCGATGATTCCCGGCAGTGCTCAATTCCTCGAGCGCTGTGGCCAATCCGCCCTCGGTTACATCATGCATGGCACTGGTTGCGGCGGATCGAGCGGCTATTCGGGCCTCCTCGATGATGCTGATATCGGCCAGAAACTGGCGGCATTTTTCAATCTCGGAATCGGCTAAACCCTGATCCGCCAGCCGGTCCCCAAACTCGCGGGCAATAATGGAGGTCCCTTCGACCGCAACGCCTTTGGTCAACAACACCCGGTCGCCCGTTGCCATATTGCGCTTGTCGATTAATTTCCTGCGGGCGACGGTTCCGGCCATCATGCCGGTGACCACCGGCCGATTAACGGCGTCGGTTATTTCGGTATGCCCGCCGCAGAGTGTAATTTGCCAGCGTTGGCAGAATTCCTTGAGTTCATTGATGACCCGGTCGATTTCAAGCGGCGTGACGCCACAGGGAAACAGTAAAGTGGTCAGCAGCCATCGTGGTGTGGCCCCTGAAGTGGCAATGTCGTTGGCATTCACCAATACGGCATACTGGCCAATCGCGTCCGTCGCAAAGGTGATGGGGTCGGATTTGAGCACCAGAACTTCTTCGGATTCGACGTCGATTGCAGCCGTGTCCTCGCCAATACCCGGATTTATGAGAAGCGATGGATCATGAAAATCGAGCTGAGTTAGAAATTCGCCTAACAGGTCGTTCGGCAGTTTGCCCGCCGCCAAGGGCTTGTCGAGCCGGAAATTCTTCATGTGACCGGCTGGTTTGGATATTTGATTTTGCATAATCAGAGTCCTTGACAGAAAGAAGATCAAATGTCAAATTTTTCCCAAATGAAAATTTTACTGATATATCCGTATTTTTTGAATGCCCGGGTTTATACGACTGAAGATGTGCGTGCCGTGCCGCTGGGCGTTTATTACGTGGCAGCCGTTTTAAAGGAAAATCGATACGATGTCGAGATATTAAATTGGCATGACATCAATAAAACACCTCATAAAATACGGGAAGTTCTGGCGGAAAAAAAGCCGGATCTGATCGGATTTTCCATCCTGAACGCCAATCGCTGGGGCGGCATCGAAATTGCCCGAGTTGCCAAACAGATCAACCCACGGGTTGAAGTCGTGTTCGGCGGCATCGGGGCTACTTTTTTATGGGAACATTTTTTAACTCATTTTAAAGAAATTGACTTCGTTGTCATTGGAGAAGGTGAGCATACCGTCTTAAAACTGGTCAGGTACCTGGCGTCCGACAGACGCTCGGCCCTGGAAAACATAAATGGCATCGCGTTCAGAAAAAACGGTACGCCGTTTCGGACACCGGATGCGGACCCCATCAACCGACTGGATGATCTGCCCGATCCGACACAATACTTTGTCTACCCGCACCTGGCACTGACCCGCGGGTGCGGCGGAAATTGCAATTTTTGCGGCTCCCCCCGGTTCTGGGGCCGCAAGGTCCGATCCCACTCTGCCGAATACTTCGTCGGTCAACTCGAACGTTTATCCCGGCAGGGCGTTTCTTTTTTCTATTTTTCAGATGACACTTTCACGGCCCATAAACGGCGTATTATCGAAGTCTGCCGCCGGATCCTCGAAAAAAAACTGGATATCAGTTGGAATGCCATATCCAGGGTGGATCATGTCAGTGAAGAAGTTTTATACTGGATGAGAAAAGCCGGCTGCATTCAAATCAGCTACGGCATTGAAAGCGGCTCACAGAAAATAAGACAGTTTTTACACAAAAACATATCAACCCCCAAGATCCAATCCGCTTTTGAATTGACCCAAAGGTACGGTATCATGGCCCGGGCCTATTTTATTTACGGCGCACCCCGGGAAAGCCGGCAAACCATCCAGGAAACAATTGACCTGATGGACAGCATCAAGCCCTTGGGCGCCATTTTCTACATTCTGGACATATTCCCGGGCACCGCCCTATATGAGGACTTCAAACAGCGCCTGAATGCGACCGACGACATCTGGCTGAACCGCATCGAAGATATCATGTATTTTGAAACCGATCCCGCTTTGACACGGGAGATGATTCTGGCTTTCGGTCAAAAGTTGAGATCTGCTTTTTATAATAACCTACCCGGGTATGTCGAGGCGCTGCAGCTAATCGATGACAAGGACCTGTATCCGCAGCATTCAAGTTTTTTTTCACGACTGGCCCTCACATTTGATCATGGCGACTATTCCGCAATTGAGGGGATCAAGCACAAAGACCGGCTTGTTGAAAAGTTGTACCTTCAGTCATTGAACTACTTTCCGAATGCCGAGGCCTTCCTGGGACTGGGCATTATCAGACAAAAACAAGGTGATCACGGGGAGGCGGTGGCCGTTCTTGAAGAGGGGCTCTTGCATTTTCCCGATGATGTCCGGTTGAACATTTGTCTGGGGGTCGGCTTAATGAATCTGGCGCAATATCATCAGGCCCTGGCCCGCTTTCTGAATTTTCCGAACGAAAAAGATGCCGTGCAATTTGCCGCCCGGTGTTATGAGGCTCTTGGGGATCATGAGAAAGCTGCTTTGATGATGGATAAATATGAGGCGATGTGAACAGGGTTTCAGGTGTCAGGTTTCAGGTGTCGGGCCAGAGGACAGATGTTAGAAAACAGATGACAGAGGACAGATGACAGAAGACAGATGACAGAGGACAGATGACAGATGACAGAGGACAGATAACAGAGGACAGATGACAGAGGACAGATGACAGAAAACAGAATTCAGAATTGGAAATCGGAAAATTTGCGCACGAGGCAGGGCGCATAGCGCATCGGGTAGTCGCAATAGTGTTTAATTAAGCTGTCGTAGTAAGTGGGAGCGGTTTGCTCACCTGAGCTTGTCGAAGGTTCAACCGCGATTTACTTAAAAGATGGCCTAAAGCCCAATTTGTCCGAACCTGTTCTTCTGGGCTACCAAAAGTAGTGGCGGGGTTTATCCCCGCCAAGAGCTTGGCGACTGGCACCGATAAACTTACTTGGCCGAATTGTTGGTGAAAAACGGCGGTACTCGCCGTTTAGGCGGGGATAAACCCCGCCACTACTTTGTCGGTCAAGCAAGGCTCATCGACATTTGTAATTTTATACAATGCGTCAGGTTTTCCGCCTTAGGCGGATCGAATCTGGCAATTCTATCTATTTATTATCGGAAAGAACAGAGCGCAGCGAATCCGTTTTTCCTGACACCTGACACCTGACACCTGAAACCTAATGTAATATCAGCAAGCTGTCAGCCAAACAGCTCTGTGTGCCATAGAAATATAACAATACAGAAGGGAGAAAATACCATGAGAGCATTGGCCGAGAAAACCGGTACATTTGCTGCAGCCGACGGGGTGAATATCTTTTATCGCCAATTTGCGGCTGAAACTGAAAAAGCACGCTTGGTCATCGCTCACGGCCTGGGGGAGCACTCCGGCCGCTACGGCAATGTTGTCGAGCGGTTGCTTCCGAAGGGTTTCAGCGTCTGGCTGCCGGATCATCGGGGCCACGGTAAAAGTGAAGGAAAACGTGGTCATGTCCTGAATTTCATGCAGTATCTGATAGATTTGAAATCCATGCTGGAGCTGGCCAGAGAAGGCATGCACGGCGGATGCAAATGCTTTCTGCTGGGACATAGCATGGGCGGGCTGATCGCCATATTTTATGCCCAGCGATTCAATGATCTTATCGATGGGATCGTAGCGTCATCACCGGCGCTGGGGATGGTCATCGAGGTGCCTGGTGCTAAGAAAATTTTAGGGTCTTTTATGTCCTACCTGTGGCCGGGTCTGACTATGGGCAATGAATTGGATGCCGGCAAAATCAGCCATGACCAGGATGTCGTCAGCTCATACCAACATGATCCCCTGGTGCACGATCGGGTCAGCGCTCGTTTTTTTACCGAAATGCTGGCCGCCATGGAAACGGTCAATCAGCAGGTTGCATCTCTCAAAGTTCCGATATTGATGCAGGTAGCCGGCGATGATCACCTGGTCAATGCCCGGATTTCCAAGCAGTTTTTTGAAAAACTGGCAACATCCGACAAGACCCTGCATGCATACGAGGGGTTGTATCATGAAATTTACAACGAATTGGAAGGGCAAAGAAAAGAGGTGCTCGATGATCTTGAAGACTGGCTGGTTGAAAGGCTTTAAAACGACGAATGACGAATGACGAATGTCGAATTGTGGTGTCGCTTCGCTCCGGCAATAATAAAATCAGATAGAATTCCTTCATTCGACATTCGTCAATCGACCTTCGTCATTCCCTCTTACTCGATGATCCTAAATTCAATCGGAGAATTCAAAGTCGGTTTGATAGCCACCTTGCCGATAATATCATTTTTGATGAGATTGTTGGTGCCCCACCAGTTGTGCACGGCGTTTACGCGACCCTTTTTGCCCAGCACTTTCATTTCCCATCTGCCATTGTTTGTAATATTGTTCTTTTCGATTGTAGCCCGGCTGCTTTCCAGTAGAAATCCTCCGGAATTGTTTTCAGTAATCACGGAATCTTGTACCAGTATTTTGGCCTTGCGGGCCGCGATGCCTGATTTTTTTGATGTCCGGATGAGACTGCCGGATATCTCCGCACTGCTTTCCTCCATCACGATTCCCCAGACATTGTCCTGGAATTGGCTGTTTTGAATGGCAACCTTGGATTTGGATGCCCTGAAGCCAAATTCAGCATCCGAGACCGCGCAGAAGATCATTTTGTTTTCACGTGTGCTTCGATCTAAAAAGATCCCTTTCCAGGTGGAACGTCCTATACTCGAAAGACGAACCGGATTGTCTTCGGTCCCCAGAATTTGTATTTCCCCTTTGACAATCATCCCCAGGCTGCGAAACCAGATCACGGTTCCTGGTGCCATGGTAAGCCGGACCCCCTTTTTAACGACCAGGGCGTCCTGCACCAGGTAGGGGCTTTTCTTTTTACTCAACACCAGGTTTTTGGCGATAACGGATGGGAGCACCGTGGGATTGCCGATTTTAATTGGGCCGAGGGTATCCATCCACTGGCTGCCCACCCCGGATTTGCCATTGAGAAAACCCACCAGCCGGCCGTGAGCCAGGCGGTCCTTTTTTTTGATGCGGTAAGCGCCAATATAAACCCCCGGTTCCTTTTCCGTCAGCGGGAGATTATTGATCAGCGGCGGCAGGCTCCAGCTGGCGATTTGCTTTTTTTCACCGACCAGCGCGACTTTCAGATACTCGCCGGGTACCAGCAGCCGGCCGGCGCCGTTGTGAACCAGGGCCTGAATCCTGGGGGGCGGCTTGCTCACCCCGGGCGGATTGGGTATGGTGGCAACCATCTCCATACACAATTCGGATGCGGCCTTGGTGTGACTGGCCTGATGGTGGCTGAGGGCGGTTTTGAAGACCGCCGTGGCCAGCCCGATGGGACTCATCGGCACCTCACCTTCCTCGATATGGATAAGGTGTTCGAGTTCCCAAATCGTTTGGCCGGTTCTGCAGCTTACCATGCGTGCTTTGAGACCGGCCTGGTTGTCGTGATACACCAGCGCAAAAATTTTGCCGAGGCTCGTAACATCACCGTAGATGACCGCATCAACCCCCAGAAGCTGGCCCAACCGACGGGGAAGCACCTTCCGGCCGGCGGTTACATCGTCATACAAATCACTGAGTTTGAGGGCCTGGTCGACTTCAAAAGGTTCGAGATCCCGGTAATTCAAGGAACTGAAAAAATTGTAAAACATTCTACGCACCAGCACACCGGCTTCGGGGGTGGAAGTGTGGTTGACAAATGGCAGTATAGCAACTTTGGAAGGAAGCTGCTTGCTTTTCAGGATGGTCGGTTCCGGGGGCGGTTCGAACATTCGCAGTGCGCAGGATGTGTTCAAGGCCGTTGTAATCAGAACCAACCCCAGAACGATTACAGATTTAAGTGCATTTTTGACAGCATTGTTCAGCATGAGGTCCCAATTTTTACTCTTCGATATTTAAAGATATTAGGTGAAAAAATTACCAGGGTTTCTCAGAATTCTTAGTGTCTTTTGTGTCTTCGAAAAGATATTGCATGATCCAGGAGCTTTCGGTCCCGGATTCTTCCAGCAGGCGTTTGATTTCCTCTTTTTTCTGGGCCTGGGTCTGATTGTTCTGACCATTTTTGCGCGATTTTCGCTTCAAGGAACTCTTCGCGTTTTTTGTCTTGAGGGTTCTGGCCCGTGCGATGGCCAATTTCTCCCGGCAGATTTTCATTTTTTTATTGATTTCCTTGGTGTCCGTATCAATCAGGTAATAGCGTTCGAAATAGGATAAAGCTTTTTCCCATTTTTTTTGTTCGTAATAATTTTCGCCGTGCTGACGGTAAAACGCCTTCATGTGATCGATCCGTTGGAGTGCCAGTTTATGCTTGGGATCCAGCGAAAGGACGGCTTGATACAGGACATAGGCATTTTGATTGACCGGCTTGAGATATTGTTTGGCGTTAAAGTGGGCATCGGCTTCCTTTAAAATCTGGGCCATTGTCTGATCTTCGCGGGACTGCTGCTGATGGGCCAGCCATATCCGGCGAATGGCCTTGTGCGCCTCGTCAAAATAGATGCTTTCCTCTTTGATAGCGGCATACTGCCGCAAGGCCGGTTGGAATTTTTTAGCGGATTCCAGACGCTGGGCCAAGCTCAATCGATAGTAATCCAGCCGATCCCACAAAATTTCCGCTTCCTTGCCTGCGCCGTATTCCGCCAGGTATGATTTCAAATATTCCATGGCGGATTCCAGGCTTTCCTGCTGGGATTTTTGCTCGGTGATTGCCAGGGCGGTTTGAGCAAATAGTTCCATGGCCTGATGCGTTTGCTCCAGGGGCAAATCCAGGTCCAACAGGTGTTTGATCGTATTTTGGGCCGACAGGTATTTCTCGGCTTTGATCTGTTTGGAAACGGATTTCAACGCCCATTTAATTTTCAGGGGCGTGTATGCCTGGAAATATCCGTAATAAGCCGTAAATATCAGCAACATGAATACCGCAATCCAAAAACCCATGCCGGATGACTTCTTTTGGTTGATCATTTTCGTATCAATACTTTTGACATCTGATGGGCGATCGGAAATATAGGCCAGGGTCGCGGAGCCGATCCTAAGTTGATCACCGGTATAAAGCCGCTTTTCCGCTACTGCTTTATCATTTAATAACAGAGGGTTGGTAGTACTGACGTTTCTGGCGATAAACATATCGTCGCGTTTTTCAATGACACAATGCTTACGTGAAATTAAAGGATCCAGCAGACTGAGATCCGCTTCGACCGATCGCCCGATAACGAGTTTTTTCTGGGTGAGAGGATATATTTTGCTATCACCGCCTGCAGTCGTGCAGACCAATCGCGGTCCTATGATTTTACCTTTGGTGCGGGTCAGGACCAAAGTCCTGTCTTCCAGGGAAGTGTCGGAGGCGGAGATCACCGGGTTTTCATCGTCTTGGTTGATTACTGTCATGGCCTACCTGAAAGTATTTGATGATTGATTGAATTATAAACCGATACAAGGAGTATATCGGTCAATTTCTTTCAGGCTTTAACGGCAATTGGTAATTAACCCGAATATTTTCATCTGCAAACGGTTGTTGGGGAATTTGAAGTTCCGGATGCTGAAGTCGTTGTTGTGTGACGATACGCGAATTTAAAAACCTCGGCTTCAGGATCAGGTCCAGAAACAATCGTCTGTGCCGTGAATCCTGTTTCGAGCGTGAACGGGATGATGGAATTATTCCACCATTCCAGCATTCCCTTTGGCTACTGGTCTACTGAATTCAGCCTTCTGTGACGAACCAAAGCCGTTCCTTGCGGGATCAGATTATTGTTTTACGGACATATAACCAATAAAAAGGCAATTTTAAGATTGTCAGGGGTTATTGAAAAGTCTTGATATTGGAGTATTGGAGTGATGGAGTACTGGGGTATTAAAAGAAGACATCAAACCGTGAGCCAATACTTCAATACTCCAATACTCCAGTACTCCAATTCTCCGATATTAATAAAAATTTACAGCCCCACGAAGGATTACCTTCTTTTGGATTATAGAAACGTTGTTTTACCACGGCCAATGTTGGGCAAGGTAATCCAGACTGGGCCAGAGGTATTTTTCCTCATGGGGCTCGAGGGTAATTATCGGGCCGTTTACTTTAAATTTTTTGAGGTATTTGAATATGATACCAAAATCAATGACCCCGCTTCCCAGGGCCAGATGCTCATCGTGACCGCCAAGGTTGTCATGCAGATGAAGCTGCCCGAGGTAGGGTCCCAGGGTGTCCACCCAGGTTTTGAGATCGGACTGCCCGAAGGCCATTGAATGCCCGGCGTCCAAGCAGAAGCCGACCCTTTGATCTTTGAGGCCTTCGAAAAGTAATTGCATGTCCGCCGGACCATCCTCATAAACGTTTTCCAGCATCAGTCGCGCACCATGCCGGCCAAGCCGATCCGCCATCCATGACCAAAGCTCGATACTGTTTTGCGACCAGGTTTCCTTGAAATAGGCATGCCGCTTGGCATCATAGCCGGCATGGCAGACCACCGTTACAGGCTTAAACAGCGGGACCAAATCGAGCAATTGCTCCAATCTTCGGCGGGTTATCCCTCGTATGGCCGGGTCCGGTGAGCCTGCGTTGAGGTCAATAAAAGGAGCGTGCAGGGTGATTGTGGGCGAATTTTCATGCAGGGTTTCGGCGATGCCGCGGAAATCCGACTTCGAAAAACGGTCCAGCGCACCGGCATCCAGACCGATTTCCGGATTCAAGCCGAATTCCATGAATTTATCCAGATAGGATTCATACAGCATGGTAAACGGGATGTTGACTTGGATTTTTTGAATAATCCTACGAATTGCTTCACTAATTGCTTCCATGGTCATTAATCAGATTTTTCCCCGAAACCTATTCTGGCGGCCCGTCCCCCGAAAACGGAATTTCAAGGTGATAGACGCCGTATTCCAGCTTGGCCTTTATCATTTCGCCGCCTTTCTCGAAAACGTTCATCATGGCCTTGTTGGATGCCAGAATATCGGCTGTAAAACCCTGGATGCCCCGATCTTTGGCACATCGTATCAGCATCCTATACAAGTAGGATGCTATCCCCAATCCTTGATATTGCTCATCGACCACAAAGGCAACATCGGCAAAGGGGCGATGTTGATCCTTGATAAAACGCGCTTCGGCGATGATATGCCCCTGACCGGAATCTCCCACCAAACCAACAATCGATAAAACCTGGCTGAAGTCCACATTCACATATTCCTGCATTTTGGCGTGGGGCATGACCTTAATTGGCGCAAAGTACCTGTAGTACACGGATTGGTCGGAAAAACGGTAAAACAGGCGGCGCATCTCTTCTTCATCCGAGGGTTTGATGGCCCGGAAGCGGACTTTCAATCCCTGTTTAAACAAGTGTTGCGCGCCGACTTCCGCCGGGTAAAGATGGGCGGACGCTTCAATGAAAATTTGATCGGGATAAAGGATTTTTTGCGCTTTGGCCTGATCTACCAGCTGCCGGCGGTCGTCCGGGTGAGCGATTTCGATCATGGCCTGGGCGCGTTCACGCACCGTGCGGCCATTGAGGCTGGCGATACCGTATTCGGTGATCACCATGTCGACCGATTCGCGAATGCTGAATTGATTCGGGTAATCTTCGATTGAAATTCGAATATTTGGTTCCCCGTTGCGGTTGCGGCTGGGCAGCGCGAAGATTGTCATTCCGCCGTTGGATAAGCCGGCCCCATGAAACAGGTCCGCCACATCTCCGGGGCCGGCGGTTACGGTGCCTTTGCCGAAATGCAAGGCGATGCGGCCCGAAACATCGACTTTTCGAGCCGGCATCACGGCCACAAAGCGGGGGTTCAGTCCGATTTGGGCCGGGCTGAATACTTTGTCGATGCCCTGAAACTCCACCAGTGGATTGCGGTTTAGCCAACTCATTAATTCCGGGGTGCCGAAAGCATAGGATGTCAGTGATTTGCCCCGAAAAATCTCTTTATGCCGGTTCGTAACGGCACCGCTTCTCACCAAATCCATCAGCGGATCCGTAAAAAACGTGGTGTGAATGCCCAGGTTGTGCTTGTGCATCAGATGCCGGCTGAGCGCCTCAAACAAGGGGCCGATCGTAAAGGAAATGCAGCTGCCGTCCTCGATTACCGATGCTACATTTGCCGCGACCCGATCGAAAATATCCTCCAGGGGCCAGCGCCTGAAATATATCGGCGGCTCGGTGGAGCGGATCAACAGATCAAAATCGGAAAGCGGCACAAAGGTGTCGCCAAGGGTCAGCGGGATTTGCGGGTTGATTTCACCGACGATCAGCGAAGCCTTTTCCATTGCCTGGCGGACCACATCCACCGCTGCGCCGAGACTGCAGTAGCCGGCTTCATCGGGGGGCGTGATCTGGACGAATGCGACGTCAATCGGGATTCTGCCGGACTCGATCAAGCGCGGAATTTTTGAGAAGCTGCTGGGGATGAGATCCACCATACCGGCGGTTATAGCCTCATCGGCCACATAGCCCGAATAAAATGTCTTTAAACGGTAGGTGTTGGTTTTAAGTGCTTTGAGCGATATTGCATCCGCCAAGCTGACCAGCTGGATCAGCTCCAGGTCTTTTAAATTGGCACTTTCGTCCGTCATCAGGTGCTTTACCAGAGTGCGGGGTTCGCCGACGCCGGTCCCCAAAAAAATGCTCATCCCCGGTTCGATCATTTCCATGACTTTTTTGGGTGCCGCCACCTGTTTTTCCCAGTTTAAATTATCTAATATTTCCATAAATAATACACCGTATCAATTTGAACTATTTTTGGGATTGTGTAGGTCTGCCATGCGTGTATAATGAGCATAAAGCCCGAATCCGGAACAGCCTGCGTCAAAGATAGATCTGCCGTAAAGACACCAAGACAAAGTGAATACTCCCGCGGATCATATTCTTCGGGTCTTTGTGGCTTGGAGGCGATCATGGTTGTTCAGAAACTGCAAAGAGATCACCACTAAGATTCTGCCCCCAAGCAGAATCTTAAACGATTTGGAATAAAAATGAAATTAATTTCTTATTTAGAAAATGGATTGGAACGGATTATCGATGGGTTTTTCGCGGTTTGGCCGCAGCCCCATCCCGGCCGGGCACGCCTGCAGCAATGTAAAATAATTTCTCATCGGGGAGAATTCGACAATCAAACGATTTTTGAAAATACCCTGCCGGCCTTTGACAAAGCACGCGATGCGGGGGTTTGGGGGCTTGAATTCGACTTGCGCTGGACGCAGGATCTTTACCCGGTCGTGATTCATGACCCTGATCTCAAGCGGGTGTTTCAGCTTGATTTAAAGGTTGGCGAGGTCAAGCTGGAGGAGTTGCGGGCCCGGTGTCCCCAGGTTCCATTGCTCTCGGAGGTGCTTCAAAAATATGGTCGAAAATTGCATTTGATGGTGGAGATCAAAGCCGAGCCCTATCCGGATCCTGAACGGCAAAATCAGATTTTACAGGAATGTTTCGCTGATCTTAAGCCGCAGACTGATTTCCACCTGATCTCTTTGACACCCCAAATGTTCGATCTGATCACTTACGTGCCCGCCGCAACCTGTATGCCGATTGCCATGTGGAATATATCCCGCTTCAGCCGTCTGGCCCTGGAACGAAACATGCGAGGACTTGCGGGCCACTATTTTTTGCTGAACCGGTCGATATTAGCCAAGCACCGCGATAGCGGGCAACAGGTGGGCACCGGTTATCTCCGATCGAAAAACTGCCTTTTCAGAGAAATCAATCGCGGCGTGGAGTGGATTTTCTCCAATAACGCGGCGGAACTCCAGGCCAAGGTCCGGCACTTAGTCGATACCGGCCCCTGAGCGGAATCTTATTAGAACTTCATCTTCCGGGATACCCGGTCTTCCAACCCTCAATAAGTTAAAAACCAATTGGGCGTTATTCGTTATCGGTTATTGGTTAATGGTTTAAAAGGAATATAATCTGCTCCTGTGTCTCACTGATGTTAGAAACCCTAAATCAGTCTCTCAACCAATACCAATAACGAATAACCAATATCTAATAACACCTACTATTCCATGACGTTGATTCAGACCAATAGCCGCAAGAAACATTGCGATTTCAAAAAGCTGTAGAATTTCCGGTTGCTAAATCATCAATGCCGGATCAATTTTAATTCTTCCCATTTGCAACCCGGATATTTTACCTTTTATTTTAATCCGCTGTCCCGGTTTGACAGTCGCCAGAAAATTCTTTTGCTGTTTGTTGCCGGGGTATACCACCAGCAGGGTCCCGGGGGCGGCGGCCGTAGGCTTGGTGACCACCTGATAACAATCCGCCGATTTCGTGCTGACAAATACTTCCAGCTCCCATTGGACTATCTTTCCTGTAATTTCCTTGACCTTACTTAGGACTACGGGATCATTGGGGGATTTTTGGGTGTTTATCACGGCGGCCAAATCGGCGGCATTTAAATTGTCCACCGCCGCCGCAGCGATATTTTCCATATCGGCTGACGGACCTTTGTCGAGCGGAATCGCCAGGGCGGCCACGACGGCCAAACACCCGATGCCGATGATCAACATCAACAACATGCCGGATTGCACCGTTTTGCCGCAATGAGGACACTCCTTGACCGATTTGGCGAAATCTTCGCCGCAGGATTTGCACACTCTTAGCATTGAACTTTGGTTCATGATTTTTTCCTTTGTAAGGTAGCAGTAAAATTTGATTAAAAAGCTGGTACGCATCTATTATCGGCAGTTTTTAATAATTCATTAATTTGCAATCCAAGGGACGGAATTATGGCAGGCTTTGGTTATGGTGCGGATCAATTTATTCAAAAAATAAAATAGAGAGAAAACAGTTGGGGTCCCCGGGTGCGATTTCTTCGCTCGCCCACGGTTTGTATGGCGTTGCAGACAGCCAATCCGTGGTTATGTTAAATTTCATATGAAATTTTTCTGAAAACATGCGAGCCGCCCGACAGCCGCCTACCGGCGGATTCTGCGGTTCATGTACTGCCCGGGGGACCAGGGTGCAAGGAGATCGATATATGAAAAGAGGACTATTGGAAAGATTGGATTCAGAAGGTGTTGTCTGTGCCGAGGGTTACCTATTCGAAATGGAGCGGCGCGGATATTTGACTTCCGGAGAATTTGTACCGGAGGTGGCTTTGGAAAATCCGGATGCATTAAAAATTCTGCATCGGGATTTTCAGCATGCCGGCTCGGATGTTATCGAAGCCTTTACCTATAACGCTCATCGCGAAAAAATGCGTGTAATTAATAAGGAAGACCTGCTCGAGCCACTGAATCGCAATGCACTGCAGATCGCTCGCGAGGTGGCCGCCGATGTAAAAGAGGGCCGGGAGCCCAGCCTGTTTGCCGGCAACATTTCAAATTCGAACATCTGGAATCCCGATGATCCCAAATCCCGGCAGCAGGTACGGGAGATGTTTGAAGAAATGGTCGGATGGGCAGTTGACGAGGGCGTGGACTACATTATCGGTGAGACCTTTTACTATGCCGAAGAAGCATTTTGTGCGCTTGATGTCATCAAACAAACCGGTCTGCCGGCCGTGGTCACCATCGCTCCCATGGCTGAAAACATTATGCGGGACAACTGGCAGATCGAGGATACCTGCAAGGAACTGGAACAGCGCGGTGCCGACGTCGTCGGGATGAATTGTTTTCGCGGCCCGGCGACCATGATGCCTTATCTCAAGAAGATTCGTCAGGCCGTGAGCTGCCACATGGCGGCGCTTCCCGTTCCCTACCGGACCACAGAGCGCCAACCGACTTTTTTCAATCTGGACGACAACCACGGCTGCTCGGTGCCGTCCCCCCACGGCCGGACTTTTCCCACGGCCCTTGATCCGCTTTACTGCAACCGCTACGAAATGCGGGACTTCGCCGTTGAGGCCTGGCAAAACAACATCAGGTATCTCGGTGTCTGCTGCGGCGCCGCCCCCATCCACATCCGTGAAGTGGCGGAAGCCATGGGCCGCAAACCGCCTGCCAGCCGGTACTCGGAAAATATGAGAAAGCACTTTATGTACGGCGACGACGAGAAACTGGCGGAACATATTACCGATTACGGGGATCGGGCGTGAGGGGAGCCATACTCTAGTGGCTTCGGCCGAGACTGCGGTGGTTATGTGATTGTGCCGGATTTGTAATCTATTGTCGGAGTGATGGAGTACTGGATTGTTGGAGTGTTGGAGTGCTGGAGTACTGGAGTGATGGAGTACTGGAGTGATGGAGTACTGGAGTGTTGGAGTAATGGGGTATTGAACCTGCAGTACACCTGATGATGCAAATCGCTCTGATCTCGATTTATCGAAAAGAATTTCGAACTAGTTAATACGTTGATGGAACAGTTATATGGTCAATTCCGAACTTTAGGTCTTGAGTCGCTGCTTTCGAAACGCCACGCAATTTCATTTTTTTCCGAGCTCAGTTTTGAAAAAAGGCAGGGTACTGGCAATTGCTTTCCATTACTCCATCACTCCATTACTCCATTCCTCCAAGCATTATCTCATAGCCCAGCAGCCCATTGATGGCACTTCAGTCATCCGACAAGTACTGCGCCTGCTCTCGCCCCTTTTCTTCATCGACAAAGTAAAATAAAACCGCTCCGATGGCAAAGAGAAGTAGAATCGACGCGATACTCCAGCGTGAGGCCGTCTGGCCGATGGCGACAAGCTGCTCCTCAGTGGGCGACGGCGGCATCAACAAACGACGGGCAATCAAGCCGACGATCGCCATCAACGCCGGGCCGATAATCGCGGCGAATTTGCCCAGCATGTTGTAAAAACCGTAAAATTCAGCGGCTTTATCCTTGGGTATGAAACGGGAATAATAGGATCGGCTGAGGGCCTGGATGCCGCCCTGGACCAGCCCGATCACTACGGCCAGAACATAAAATTCGTACTTCTGGGTCATCATGGTGCCGTAAACCGTTACCGCCATATAGACTGCGATGCCCAGATAAATCGCTTTGCGCACGCCCCAAATTTGTCCCAGCTTGCCGTAGGCCAGGGCCGCCGGAAATCCGACGAACTGCACGATCAGCAGGGCCACGATTAAATCGTTGGATTCAAATCCCAGAGAAAGCCCGTAATTGACCGCCATGCGAATGATGGTGTCGACCCCGTCAATATAAAACCAGTAGGCCAACAGAAACAGCAGCACCACTTTCATGTGCCGCAGTTTTCTAAAAGTCCCCATAAGCTGCTGAAAACCGGCGATGAACACCGATTCACTGCCGGTTGCCGACCGGACGATTTTGACCTCCTTCACCCAGGCGATGGTGAATAGGGTAAACACACCCCACCAGGCGCCTACCGTCAGAAAAGACACCCGTACGGCGGCGGCCGCGTCCGGCAGTCCGAACTTTTGAGGCATCAAGGTCATTACGACATTGACCAGAAACAGCAGTCCGCCGCCCAGATATCCCATGGAAAACCCCAGGCTGGAGACGTAGTCGATCTTTTCCTCGTCGGCCACGCTCGGCAGCAGGGAATCATAAAACACATTGCCGCCGGAAAATCCGATAATGCCCATGGCGTATACGAAAATAGCCAGCCCCCACTGGCCTTTCTGGACCATAAACAATCCCAGCGACATCAATACGCCCAGGTAGCCGAAGAGCAACATGAATTTTTTCTTGGCGGAACCTTTGTCAGCCACGGCCCCCAGCACGGGTGCCATCAGGGCCACAATCAGGCTGGCGATGGAATTGGCGAAACCGAGCCGGGCGGTCGTCACAGTGACGTCCGCGCCGAAGCTCCAGTACGCCTCAAAAAAAACCGGAAAGAAGCCGGCCATGACAGAAGTTGCAAAGGCCGAATTGGCCCAGTCATACATGGCCCAGCCATAGACGGCTTTTTTCTCTGAATTCAAAATGGAACCTCCTGATCCGGGCTAGCCCGGGATTGAAGATTGAATCTTCAATCTTCAATGTATTTGCGGCCTTCAATTCTTTTGCATATTCAGGATCCGCTGGTGCAGCCTTTCCGCCCGCAGGCAGAATGTCTCCAGCTTGGCATTGATCAGTTGGGGAAACGGTGATCCGTCGCTTTCAATCGCCAAAAACGGCAGCTCATCGATATCCGTCAGCACCGTGCGAAGTTCCCGGTTGTCCGGGTCGGTGGCCAATTTGTCGTTGCTGTTCATGGCTTCGTTCAGGATCGATTCGGAAAGCCGGTTGGGCATGCAGCCGAAGGGGCCAATGGCAATCACCCCGCATGAGTGGGATACCACCTCGGTTAAGGCGCCGCCAACCGTCAGGACCGCTTCACCCGGAAGGTCTTTGGAGATGTAGGGCGCCGCGTTGTCGATGATCGCGTCCATATCGAGGGGTTCGGCATGGACCAGACCAGAAGCGGACAAGAGGGCTTTGATTCTTTTCTCATAACGGGCCTGGAATTTATTGCGGATTTTGAATTTGATTTTTTCGAAAAAGGACAGGTCCTCGGGGGTCAAACCAGCGTTGACCAGATAGTTGCAGTACAGGACCCACTCGGCCACCGGCGAGCAATTGGTGGCAAATCCCATGCCGGCGAGGCTTTCCGTCAAATACTGGCGGGACAACGCATCCCGTCGGACAAAAATTTCGCCGGCCAGGGTGACGACGGGCACTTCCGGCACCGGCCGTTTCAGGGCGATGTCCTTGAAGCGGGCGGCACTTCGGGTAAGCTGACGTTCCAGGCCGCTGAATTCCCCAATCTCCATCTGGTTTAATATCTGCTGCCACTCTTCTTCAAACACTTGCATTCCGGCGGTGCTGTCCGCGGCATTGGTTAAAATCATGGACCGGATATCTTCCATGACATCCGAGACGACCACCGCCCACCAGCCCCGGGTTTCGAAATCGTTGCCCAGGCCGACGTAGGAATTTTCGGATGTCAGGGTCAACAGGGCGACATCCGGAATTTCGAGTCGTTTGACCAAATCCTCCATGAAAATTGAATACTGGCCGAAGCGGCAGGGACCGGAGCCGGTGGCGAAAAAATATACCAGGACCTCGTCTTCACGGCGGCCGTTGTGGATATAGCTCAGCAGCGTGCCGGTGGTCAGTATCAGGGGCAAACACTCCTTGCAGGTGGTATTGGCCCGGCCCAGCTTTAAGACGGCTTCATCCGATGGCCGGTGCGCCAGGGCATTGAATCCGTATCCCCTCAGTACCGCGGCAAATGCTTCGGAGCCGTATTTGCCCATGGACGGCAGCAGCACGGTCACCCGGGGATCGGTCATCGGCAGCATTTCGCCACTGGAAGTAATTACGCTGGTGGTGCCGTTGTTGAGTACCGTTTTCGCCGGCTGGAACGTTTTCTGCCTGGCGGTAATCTTATTGCCGGCAACCAGTTGACGATAGGCATTGACGATGTCCAGAAATGCCTCCACCCGGGTTTCGAGGCCGGCGTCAGCGGTATGACTGTCGAGTTCCAGGGTCAGCGAAGGCTTGCGGCCCATGATATCGCGAAAGTAGCTGACCACAAACGAATCCGGTCCGCAAGAAAAATTCGTGATATAGGTACCGAACAATTGGGGATGGCGTTCCACCAGACGGGCGGCTTTCATCATGAGTTTGCCCATGCCCCAGTACATATGGCGTTTGGAATGCTCTTCTTCCAAATCAAGAAAATCAAGCGGAATCACGGGAACGCCCCGCGAGGCAAATTTATGGGGTATCCCCATGTGGGCCTCTTCGACAAAACCGTTGTAAGGCCGGGAGAAAATGACCACCGCATGTTTTTGCGGATCTTCGGCCAGCGATTGCAGCATTTGCCGGCCCACCGCCTTCATTTGCGCCTGACAGGCTCTTTGCTGCTGAAGGGCCTTATCGAAGGCCCGGCGGGCTTCCGCGCGGCTGATGCCCATTTTGACGGCCGTCTTGACCAGCGGCCGCCGGGCATCATCCAGGTCGATGGAAAGATCGATCAACGGGGTCAACAGCCGGGTCCCGCCCAGTTTCAGCTGATCAATTTTTTTGCGAAAGGTTGTTTGCAGATAGAACGTTTCGCCCTGGACCAGGGGGCATACCTGGGACTGTGAGCTTGAAGCCGAATTCTTTTCACCGGGCACGGCTTTGAAATGCGGCAAAAAGATATAGTCCGGTGGATTTTCCATCTCCAGCAGGGTGTAAAAGAAGCCATGGGCCAGTTCCACCGGGTAGCAGAACGAGGCATTGCGTTGATCGACGCCCTCCTGGGAAGCACTGTCAGGCATAACGATGTTATAGCCCAGTTCGGCGAAAAAATGGGAATACAGCGGGTAGTACGTATTGACCAGAAATGAGCGGTTAAAGCCGATCGTGCCGCGGCGCGCAATCCCTTTTTCCTGCGGACCGCCGGCGCCGTATTGATTAAAAATGAGATCCTGGCGCATGCGCACCAGATCCAGTTTCCGGATATCGAAACTCACCTTATGGCGCAAATTGTAATAGCGGTTGCAGGCCCCACCAAAGGGATATTTTTGCCCTTCGATTTCAATCATGGCGATTTCACAGCGCCGATCACATTTTTCCTTGCCGCCCCTGCAGGTGAAAGGCTTTTTATAGACGACCTCCCGTTCGACCAGGTTTCGCAGGTCAAAGCGTTCGGGAGGCATTAAACCGCTTTCAATTCTGTTTTTTACTTCCAGGGCAACGCCGAAGGCGCCCATCAATCCCGGCTCCGGCGGAACGATGATCGGTTTGCCGACTAAAGACGCCATTGCCAGCGGTACTGCTTTGTTGTAGCAGACACCGCCTTGCATGAATACTTTTTCACCTACCGGCCGGTTGCCCTTGACACGATTCGAATAGTTCATGCAGATTGAATACACCAGTCCGCCTACGATGTCTTCGTGGGCGATCCCCTCATGAATCGCATTTTTGATGTCGGAAGCAATAAAAGCGGCGCACTGGTCATTGAAATTCGGCGGGCGCTTGCCGTCGAGCGCAATATCGGCGATATCTTCCATCTGCACACCCAGGGTCTCCAGGGCGGATTCCTCCAGAAACGATCCGGTACCGGCCGAACAGGCCTCGTTCATGGCGTAGTCGGAGGGTACCGCATTGGTGATATAGGTATACTTGGCATCCTGACCGCCGATTTCAAAAATAGTGTCGACCTTGGGATCAAAATAGACCGCGGCCGTGGCATGGGCGATGATCTCGTTGATGACACCATCGGTTAACCCGTGCAGTCCGGCAATTTGTCGACCGGAGCCGGTGACGCCCAGACCGGAGATTGAGATTCGGGTCGGATCGACCTCCTGCCGTACCTGATCCAGGATGGATTCATAGCAGCGGCGCGAGGCCCCGACCGGATCGCCGCTGGTGCGCAAGTAGACCGACGCCAACATGGCATTGTCCGACGTGCGCATCAAAACGGCCTTGGTGGTGGTGGAGCCGACATCCAGACCGAGGATGCAGTTGTCGTCCGGCTGAATCTTGGCGCTAGCCATGGTTTTGAATTCCACCTGCTGTGCGAACTCCTTCAGGGGCGGCAGGTTGTCAAAGGTTGCGACCTCATTCAATAGCACGTTGGCGTGGCCCGGATAGGCGGCCGTTTCGTTATCCAGTGCCCACAGTGCAGCCCCGAGTGCCTCGAAATAGGGGGCTTCATCCGGCACGATCAGCCCCGGGATCTCCTGCTGCAGGTATTCGATCATCATCCGGTTGCGGGCCGTGCCCCCGACCACCATGATGTTGCGCCGTTCCACCTTCTTCAGCAGTTCCAGGATTTTGTTGGCCATCATTTTGCACAAGCCGGCCGTTACCTGGGATTTGGGTATCCCCTTGTTGGTGGCATGGGTGCAGTCCGATTTGCAGAAAACCGAACAGCGTCCGGACACATGATGCGGTTGCTCGACCGTGGCCCACTGGGCGGCTTCCTCCAGGGATGCATCCATTCGGCGTAGCTGCTGCAGAAAAAACTCTCCGGTGCCTGACGCGCACTTATTGCCGGTAATGACATTGGCGATGCTGCCGGTGCGATTCAAGGCATAGACCATAAATGTTTCACCGCCGGCCGACACCACGGCCGGGCAGTCAACGGCCGCTGGTTTGACGTGCGGGTAGGCATATTCAACGGCTTCCGGTTCGGAGATGGAGGATAGATTGACGAATTTGCGAAATTTGCGGCCGGTGGCCGCAATTCGGTCAAATGAATCCGGTTCCAGTCGGCTGAAGGCATTCAGCAGGGTTTGCTTGGGATCCCCCTCGTGGGGATGGAGGGCAAAATCAACTATCTTCGGTTTCTGGATTGTGGTGGAATCCTCGTGTATGCTTCGGCTCAGTTCCAGCTGAACAATGGATACCGTCGATGCACCCAGACACAATCCAAGTGATCTCAGTTTCTCAGCCATCGGTAACTCCTGTTAGCAGGTCCTGTCTAAATCGACGTGATTGGTTCATCTAGCCGATTAAACGGATATACCATGGGCATAAAAAATTCAACACCCTATTATCATGAATAAAAAATGCAAAGAAGATCCATTTGCCCGACTTAACGCTCTAAGAAATTTTGCTGCAGATCTCCCTTGCGGAAAATTAAACTCAATTACTCTGGGGATTCGTGTAGTCTTTCCCTTGGCGGTTATTCGTTCAAGATTTACGTTCTAGACTGTATGCGTTGCCGACCACCAATATCCGACCACTATTTGGTTGGCGCAGTGAAGCTTGTTAATATCTGAATGCTGCCCGTATTCATAGCAACACGGCAAGGTGCTGACCAGCAGTTGAATCGGAGCGAATTAGGCACCTTTCATTCAGATAGGAATGATTCCTATTTAACTAATTATCTGCAATTTTGCAAGGTCATTGTTCACTATAGATTCCGGTAAGATGCAGTAAGTTCTAACTTAATTACATTTTACGAATTTGTCCATCAAAAATTGATAAATTGTTCAAAGGATCGCGCTCTGTGCCTTCCAGGTTGCCGAGGAACGCCCGAGCCTACCTACACCAGGCATCATCCCCGCGAATCGAGCGCTAGCGTCTGCGTTCCAATAAATGGTTACAATTCGTTACATTCGGATACAACTTAGAAATGATTTTTGTCGGCTGTTTCACTAATAATTAGGATCCGGGTGGCAAGTTTTTGGGAGGACCATTCGTTATTTCGCTTGACTATTAAACGAGCGTTTTATACGAACGTTTCAATTGACTCCTTTGATTCGAGGTAAATTTCATGGCCCGCAAAAATGCCAACAGCAATTACCATGGCTACGAATTGACGCGGGACCGCCTGCTGGATGAAGCCGAGGAATTATTCGCCCAACGAGGTTTTCATGCGGTCAGCGTCAGAGAAATAACCAAGGCGGCACAGAGCAATCTGGCAGCGGTAAACTATCACTTCGGCAACAAGCAAAATCTATACCTGGAAGTTTTCCGTTCACGCTGGCTGCCCCGGGCCAGCCAAATCCAGCAGCGCTTCAGACAATCACTGAGTGAGAATGGAACCCCGACTCCCAATCTGGTGATTCAATCGTTTGCCCGGGCTTTTTTGGAAGGTCCCATGAGCACTGAAGAGCGGACCCGACATCTCAAACTGATTTCCGGTGAACTGGTGCAACCCACCGAGGCCTTTGAACTCGTTGTCGAGCAGGTTTTCCGACCCCTGTTCACGAAACTGCTGCAGGATTTCAAAAATGTCATGCCGGACACACTTGATGAAAAGCAAATGGTATTGAATGTTTTCAGTATCCTGGCGATGGTGTTGTATTTTAATTTTGCCCGTCCTTTGATTTATCGTTTTGTGGGCGGCCGGGAAGAACAAGATATGGAGACCCGTTTGGTAGATCACATCGTCCAATTTTCATTGAGCGGGGTCGGCACTGGAAAAGAGGAGATCGGCCAATGAAGCATCGTCTATTTTATTGTTTGACGGCCGCTGCTTTTATCCTGGGTTTATGCAGCTGCATTAATCTGGGGCCTGATTACGAGCGGCCGGAACTGGGTATCGAAACCCCGCCCACTTTTGAATTTACACCGGCCGATACCGGGTCCCTGGTGGTTGAGGATCGCTGGTGGGAAATTTTTGGTGATGGTGAGCTTAACCGGTATGTCGAAGCGGCGATCTTAAACAACTGGGACATCAAACAGGCCGCTGCGCGAGTTTTGGAAACCCGCGCCCGGTATGTCGGCGTGCGGGCCGATCGATTTCCGGCCGTGGGTGTCTCCGGATTAAGGGATCGCAGACAGGTCCCGGGAGGCCCCGCCAATGACGGTGTAATCGTTGATACCTATGAATTGGACGCCCCGGCATCTTTTGAACTGGATCTGTGGAGCAAGCTGAAAAAGGCCTCCCAGGCGGCCTGGGCGGATATCCTGCAGGAGGAGGAAGCACGGCGGACCATCGCCCAGGCGGTGGTGGCCGAAACCATATCACTGTACCTCAACATGGAGGCCCTGGAGCGGCGACTGCAGATTGCAGAGCAAAGCATTAAAGCGTTTCGTGATAGCTTGAAGTTTGTTGAAACCCGCTATCGGCGAGGTTTGACATCGGTTTTGGACGTGCGCCAGGCGCGCCGGGTACTGGCCCAGGCCGAGACCGTCGTTCCCCAGTTTGAGCAGGAACTGGGCATCGTTCAGCAGCAATTGGCCGTATTGCTGGGACGCTATCCGGAAACCAGGGCGCCCCGCAAGCAGCCTGAAGATTATTACCGGCAGCTGGCACCGGTGCCGCCGGGACTGCCGTCGGATCTGCTCTGGCAGCGTCCGGATCTGCGGGCCGCCGAGGCCCGTCTAAAATCATTGAATGACCAGGTCGGGGTAGCCAAGGCCAGTCGGTTGCCGACGATTACTCTGACGGGCAGTTATGGATGGTCCAGCGATGATTTGAATAAATTGCTGCGAAAGGAAAATGTTGTCTGGAACCTGACGGCCGGCATCGTCCAACCGGTATTTGACGCCGGACGTCTAAAGGCCGGACAGCGGGCGGCCGAAGCCCGGTATCAGCAGGGGGTGGCCGAATACGTGCAAACCGTGCTGGATGCGCTTGCCGAGGTGGAACAAACGCTTTTAACCCGGGAATCGCAGCTGGATCGGCGTGCACGGGAGTTGAGATTTCTGGAAGAAGCCCGCGCGACCCAGCGGGTGGCCGAAAACCGCTACATCAGGGGGCTGGTCATTTATTTGGATGTGTTAAATGCGCAGATAACCCGCTTTCAGGCCGAGGACAGTTTGGTTCTGGTGGATCTGGCCATCTATCGCAACCGAGTTGCCCTGCATCGCGCCCTAGGCGGTGGTTGGGGAGCGCCGGAGCCGGTCGAGACAAAGAAGGACGGCATCTTTTTCAACTTTAACTAATCTGGTTTGAGTAATTGCGTATCCAGAATTCTCAATTCGGCTTTCGGTGTTCGGCGTTCGGTATTCGGCAGTTACCAAATCAGTTTTGCGCAATTTGTGCAAAATATTCGTTGGCATCTTTTTAAAGCACTAACATACCAGCATTTACTTAGATTTGAAATGAATTCAACTTTTTCACGACGGCAATTTCGTTTGAGACATTTGAATTTTGGAATTTCGGATTTGTTTCGTATTTCGTATTTCGAGTTTCGTATTTCCGGTTTATCCGGGTTCGGTATCCGGTATCCGGCATTCGACATTCTGCAAACTTGCGGTTTGAACTAGGGAAATCGATGGTTATTTTACTGAAGGCCATTCGCAAACGGTAAAGAGAGAGCATTTATGGGCAAAGCAAAACGGCATATCATTCATTTTCTAGTTATGGTCGTGGTGATCGGTTTGGGGGTTGCCGGATTTTTGGCCTTGACGGCCAGCAAACCGCAACTCAAACGGACCAAGCCCCCGGTTCCGGTTCCCATGGTCCGTGTAACCAAAATTGAAACCGGTCCGAAGGCGATTACCATCCGGGGGGAGGGAACGGTCCGGCCGCTGCGGGAAATCGAACTCGTGCCCCAGGTGGGGGGTAAAATCGTCTACGTTTCGCCGGTCATGGTTGACGGCGGCGAGTTTCGCGCCGGAGATACGCTGCTGCGCATTGACCCCCTGGATTATAAACTGGCGGTTACCCTTGCCAGAGCAAGGGTAAAAGATGCCGAGAGCCGGTTGAGGGTGGCCGAGGAGGAAGCTGCTTCCGCCATCGATGAATGGCGTTTGATCTATCAGAACAGCGAGGACGTGGACGAGGAGCCGCCGGCACTGGTGGCCAAAGAACCCCAACTGGCAGCGGCCCGGGCCCGGCTGGCCGCTGATCGGGCAGATCTCCAGAAAGCCAAGCTCAATCTCATGCGCACTGAATTGAAGGCGCCCTTTGACGGCCGGGTCAGCGAAGAAAGTGTTGACATCGGCCAGTATGTTACGGCCGGGAGAAAGGTGGCCAGCCTCTTTTCGACCCGAGCAGCGGAAATCGTGATTCCCTTCGATGATGAATCCCTTTACTGGTTCGATGTTCCGGGATTTACACCCGGTAACGGAGACGGCTCATCCGTCAGGGTTATCGCCCGGATCGCCGGTCGCGATTTGACCTGGTCCGGGAAAATCATGCGGGCCGAAGGTAAACTGGATGAACGCACCCGGATGGTCAATGTGGTGGTGCGGGTGGACAAACCTTATGCCACCAAACCCCCGCTGGTTGCCGGGCTATTTGTTACCGTCGAAATCAAAGGACACACTCTGGAAAATGCCGCCGTGATTCCACGCTCGGCCTTGAGAGAAAATAGCCTGGTTTGGGTCGTGGACGACAGTGGGCAGCTGATGTTTCGCAAAGTCGCTGTCGCCAGGTTGGGGACCAATCAGGCCATATTACGATCCGGGCTCGAAGATGGTGACCTGGTGGTCACCTCCGGTCTTAAAGCTGTAACGGATGGGATGCAGGTGCGTATATCGCAGCCAAACGAGGAATTGAGATCATGAGAACTGCTGTTGCCTGGTTTGCCGACAATCACGTCGCGGCCAACCTGCTGATGTTTTTTCTGCTGCTGGCCGGCGCGTTTACCGGCTGGAACATGAAAATAGAGGTCTTTCCTGAAACCGATTTGGATATCATTACGATTTCCACCCAATACTCAGGAGCTTCCCCGGCCGAGGTCGAAGAGGCCATTTTGCGCCGGATTGAAGAGAAAGTGGCCGGTCTGGCCGGCATCGATCGAATCGACTCCAATGCCCGCGAGGGGATCGGTACCGTGACCATCGAGGTCATGAAAGACTGGAACGTCAATAAACTGTTGGATGATGTCAAGTCCGAAGTCGACCGCATCACGACCCTGCCGGACGAGGCTGAAAAACCTGAAGTCCAGGCCCTGACACGGCGCAGCCGGGTGATCAATGTGGCGGTTTACGGTGATGCCCAGGAAACTACCATCAAGCATCTGGCCGAAAAAATCAAAGACGACATTACCAACCTGCCCGGCATAACCCTGGCAGAAATGCAGGGGCTGCGAAAATCGGAAGTCTCCATCGAGATCTCGGAAGAGACCCTGCGGCGCCACGGCCTCACCCTGGGGCAGGTGGCCCAGGCGGTGCGCAAGGGCAGCCTGGATCTGCCGGCCGGCAGAATCAAAACCAGCGGCGGGGAAATCCTAATCCGAACCAAGGGCCGCCGGTACCAGGCCGATGATTACCGGGACGTGGCCGTCATTTCATATGCCGACGGCCGCAAGGTAACCCTGGGTCAAATTGCAGACTTGAGGGACGGTTTTGAAGATGTGGATCTCAATTCGCGATTTCAGGGCAAAACCGCCGCCATGATCCAGGTTTTCCGCGTGGCCGATCAAAATGCCCTGAAAGTGGCTGAAACCGTGAAACAGTATCTGGATAAAATCAGGCCGGGTTTGCCGGCCGGCGTCGATGTGGCCTATTATTCGGATCGATCCGAGATACTCAAAAGCCGTCTGAATCTGCTATTGAAGAACCTGGCGATCGGACTGGTGCTGGTCAGCATCATGCTGGGTCTGTTTATGAATTTGCGCCTGGCCTTCTGGGTGACCCTCGGCATACCGATTTCCTTTATGGCGGCCTTGCTGGTGTTGCCCGAGTTTGACGTATCCATCAACATGATTTCCCTGTTTGCCTTCATTATGGTGCTGGGCATCGTGGTGGACGATGCCATTATCGTGGGCGAGAACATTTACCGCAAGCAGGAGGAAGGCTATGGTTCCATCAAGGCCGCTGTGGAAGGCACGCTGGAAGTGGGCCGTCCGGTCATTTTTGCCGTATTGACCACTATCGTCGCCTTTTGGCCGCTCACCATGGCCGCCGGTACCATGGGTAAGATCATGCGCAATATACCCATCGTGGTGATGCTGGTTCTGGCGGGATCCCTGGTGGAATCATTGTTCATTCTGCCGGCTCATCTCGAGCGCAGTGCCAAGAAAATGCAGCAGCGATTATCCGGTCCCGTAAAAGAAAAGCGCTTCGCACGCTGGTTGAGGCTGATCATCCAAGGCCCGTATACCCGCCTGGCAAAACTATGCGTCAATTGGCGCTACGCCACCATGGCCTTCGGCTTGGTAATGCTCTTGCTGAGTTACGGCGTTTGGCAGGCCGGCTGGATCAAGTTTGTATTTTTCCCACGGGTTGAAGGCAACACCATGCGCTGTTACGTCACCATGCCGGTGGGCACGCCGGTGGAAAGAACCGAGGAAGTCATTCGCCACATCGATCAGGCCGCTTTGGACGTTATTGCAGAGGCCGATCGCCGAAGGCCGCCAGATGCGCCTTCTCTCAAACGATACAGTATGATGTTGATCGGCCGTCATTCGGGCCGGGGAGCAACCCGGGGCACCGGCGGCCATTTGGCCCAAATCTGGGTCAATTTAATCGAAAGCGAAAAACGGGATGTGAGCACCGCCGCACTGACCCGGCTCTGGCGAAATAAAATCGGCAATATCCCCGATGCCGAATCGGTGACCTTTCGCAGCGAAATTCATGGCGCCGGGAATCCGATTGAAATTCATCTGTCACTGGACGAGCAAGACCAGCTCGTGGAAGCCGCCGATGCCCTGAAGGCGGAATTGCGCCGCTTTCCGGGTGTTTTCGATATCGGGGATAGTTTCTTGCCGGGCAAAAAAGAAATGCAGTTGAAGCTCAAACCGGCGGCCCGCAGTCTGGGCTTGACCCTGGATGATCTGGCACGCCAGGTGCGGCATGCCTTTTATGGCGCCGAGGCCCTGCGCCTGCAGCGCGGCAAAGACGAGTTGAAGGTCATGGTCCGGTATCCCGAGTCGGAGCGCAGCTCCCTGGGATCGGTTGAAGATATGCGGATCCGAACACCGGCCGGCCAGGAAGTTCCTTTCAGCCAGGTGGCCCAGGTCACCATCGAACAGGGTTATGCATCGATTGAGCGTGCCCAGCGCCTCCGGGTTATCAAGGTAACGGCCGACGTCGAGGCGGCCGTCACGAATGCCAACGAAGTCAGGATGGCACTGGCGGACACAGTATTGCCCCGGCTGCAGACTTATTATCCGGGCTTGCGCTATACGGTGGAGGGTGAGGGCAAAGAGCAGAAAGAATCACTGGGGGATGTCCTCAAAGGCTTTGCCATCGCCCTTTTCGGCATTTATGCCCTGCTCGCGGTTCCGTTCAAATCTTTCAGCCAGCCGATTATCGTGATGGCGGCAATCCCGTTTGGTTTTGTGGGTGCCCTGGCCGGCCATTTGATCATGGGATTCAACATCAGCCTGTTGAGTCTTTTCGGTATGGTGGGACTGGCCGGAGTGGTGGTCAACGATTCTCTGGTTCTGGTGTATACCGCCAATCGCATATACCGGGCGGGCGAGACCGCCTACGATGCCGTCATCAAAGCGGGAGGTTTGCGATTTCGCCCGATCCTGCTGACTTCGCTGACGACTTTCGCCGGTCTGACCCCCATGCTGCTGGAACGCAGTGTCCAGGCCCAATTTTTAATACCTATGGCGATCAGCCTGGGGTTCGGCGTCCTGTTCGGCACCATCGTGACCTTGTTGTATATCCCCTGCGGATATATGATTCTGGATGATCTTAAACGATTATTCGGCCGTCGCCGCCACGATGAAGTGGAAGTTGGAAGTCCGAAGGTTGAGGGCGCGGAGGGCTAGGTGCAGGGCGCATAGGGCAGGTATTCGGTATTGGGTATTGGGTATTAGGTATTCGGCATTCGGCTTTCGGTGTTCGGCAATATAGCTCAAAGCTGAAAGCTCAAAGGATTGAGGCCCAACAGATAGAGGTGGAGAGTAAATGGCCTAGGGTTGAAGGTTTCAATAAATGGCTTATGATACTGGGTATTGGGTATTGGGTATTGGGTATTCGGTATTCGGAAAACAAGGAGATATCTGAAGGCAGAATCAGCTGGATATCTGGAAGTCTAATTTTGGCTGTGTTGATGGTGATTAGAGAATAAAATAGATCCGACGACCTGTGACGAGCTCAGTCGAGTCGAGGCGAACCTCAAATTTTCAATTTTCAATCTCGACAGTCTCGTAAAATGTCGAAAAACGACCTGTTTACGAGAGTGTTTGGTATTTGGTATTTAGTGTTTAGTGGTATAACATCTTGATATGACGTGCGAAGGATTTTACCAAATACCAAACACGAAACACCAAACACATGATGAATTCGACTTCTTGCGAATCCATCAATCCTCCCGCCTATTCAATCCAATAGGATACCTTCATTATTCATTATTCATTCGACATTCGTCATTCCAAGACGGGTTTCCCGGGCTGCTATCTGGGGGTCGATGCGACCGGTGACCAGGGGCGATAGGGTATACAGAAACATGAACATAAAGGATACATGGCCGAAATAGGGCGTGAAGATGGAAAGGGACAGCAGCAGGTTCAGACGAAAAAACCAGGGATGACGGCTCATGAAGCGCCCCAGGTGAAGATAACGAATCGGGTAAATATTCATTATAATCGACGAAAAAATCATCAATCCGCAGTTAAACAGCCCCCAGAATCCGGCCCATGGGGATGCGTCGTTGACGGCCTGACTGAAAATAATCAGAGGCGCAATGGCCAGCAGGGCGGCCGCCGGCGTCGGCATGCCCTTGAAAAATCCCGGAATCGGGTTTTTGTCTAATGTAAAATACACCAGCCGTGTGATGCCCAAAATAGCGTATCCCCAGGCAATCCACCCGATGGGCAAATTGCTGGGAACCAGGTCGGCATTGGCTGTAATCGTGATATAAAAAATCCAGGCCGGTGCAATGCAGAAACTGACGGCATCGGAAATGTCATCCAATACTCCCCCCAGGCTGATGTTGTGCTTTTTATCAGTCTCCTCCGCCAGGGGTTCCGTAAGACCCAGTTTGCGGGCTAAGGCCCCGTCAAGTTTGTCAAACGCCGCCGCGCCGATTAAAAACAGATATGCTTCCCGAATCCGGCCCTGATAGGCAAAAAATATCGCCAGCAGTCCCATCATGGCGTTCATGAATGTCAGGGCGTTGGGAAAAAATGCCAGAATTTGTCGCCGCAGCTTTTCATTGCCCAGGCAGAGCTCATCCAGACATAAGGTTCCGTATTTGCGGCAATACATGGCAATTGAGCCCAGGTTGATAATCAGGAAAAGAATTTCAATGAAAAACAAACCCCTTAGCGGAAAATTCCCCAACCAGGATACCGATGCATAAATTCGGGTCGCCGGTCCTTCGGGCACATAAAAGGCGTAGGCATACAGCAGGGCACCTACCGGTGCGGCGACGATGGTTCTCAATCGGCCCAGCTCGCTGTATTCAGGATCCTGATCGTTGCGTATCGCAAAACTGCGCATAAAATGCGCAAAGTTATCCCGCACCAGCACCGTAACCGTTAGCAGCAGAACCAAAATTGCATGGAGCAACTCCGCCCGGTTAGCCTCGGGCGTGATAATATGAAGGCGCCAGAAGGTTCCCACAGCGACCAGCGGAAATATAATGGAATATACGACCTTGTCCATTATCCGATCGGCCAGTTTCGCCATGACCGGGTGGGGATGATACCGGGCGGCAAACCAGCCGTCGACCAGATCGAAGGTCATGGAGATAAACAACAAAACTGCTCCCAGGGTGTACAATATCGGGCTGCGGGTCCACATGACGGCAATGGCGCACAACATCCCGCCGAAAACAAGGGGCGGGCGTCCGTACACCAATAAAGTGGTGAGGCTTTTAGGAATATAGTGTTTTCCGGTCATATAATATCGTTAATGCAATCGCAGCCGTTAACAATCCCCTTTTTCGTTGCCGGCCACTTTTAAGGCTTTCGGATCCGGGGCCGGGGAGTCATGACGCGCGGGTTTGCCGCAGCAGCAACTTCATTCACTAGTCGTTCCCCGGCACCTCAGAATTTGAGGAAGCCGGTGTTTGTGTTTCACCAAATATACGGAAATAAGGGCCTTGTGTCAAGGCAACAGGGGAGGTGATATAATTCAATTATTCAGTGGAATTAACACTTATCCAGTTTGTAATCCGTTTAATCTATGTTTAGAGGAAATTTCGGATTGCGGATTTTGGATTGCGGATTTATTGAATCGCTTCGCTCTATCGATTTTATAAAATCGATCCGCCGAAGGCGGACCTTAAATCCAAAATCCAAAATCCAAAATCCAAAATCCAAAATCCAAAATCCAAAAAATCCGCAATCCGCAATCCGCAATCCGCAATCCGCAATCTATCAGGCCTGGGCTCCCGGAATTCTTTGCTTTGTTGGGCGGTATTTGATAACCTGATTCTACCGCATCCTGAAATTGCCCCTGCAACCGATAAAATGTGCAATCATATCCGTCGCCCATGCCTGGATCGATTTATAAAAAAGTAGGAATCGCGGCCGTCATCATGATGGCCTCGATTTTTTTAAGCCGCCTGTTTGGCCTGTTCCGAATAATGACCATTGCCTATATGGGCGGGCGCAGCGGCAATGTCGATGCCTACCAGGTCGCCTTTGTCATTCCCGAGATTTTAAACCATATTGTCGCCAGCGGATTTCTCTCAATCACGTTTATCCCCATTTTTTCGCATTATCTCGCGCGAAACCAGGAAGCGCAAGGCTGGCAGGTGTTTTCGATCATCCTGACGAGCTTCGGCAGCCTGCTGCTGATCTTCATGATCATGGCGCATATTTTTGCCCCTGAGCTTGTCACATTGCTGGCTCACGGGCGGCCGGATCCGAATTTTCGAGACAGCGTGGTCAGGATGACGCGGATCATCATTCCGGCCCAGTTTTTCTTTTTTGCCGGGGGCTTGTTCATGGCCGTCCAATTTGCCAAAGAGAGCTTTTTGATCCCGGCCCTGGCACCGCTGATCTATAATCTGGGCATCGTTGCCGGCGGTCTATTGCTGGGCCCTCGGTTGGGTATGCAGGGATTTTCCTGGGGGGTCTTTGCGGGTGCTATGGCCGGCAATTTTTTCCTCCAGTGGTGGGGGGCTCAGCGGGTAGGTATGACATTTTCACTGCGTTTCGATTTCGGGCATCCAGATCTGAAACGATATGTAAAACTGACCCTGCCCCTAATGCTCGGCTTAACGATGTTTTTTTCAATGGAGATCTTTAAAATATTTTTCGGCTCCTATTTGCCGGCCGGCGGCATCGCAGATCTGGAGTACAGCATGAGGACCATGCTGCTGCTGGTAGCCTTTTTCGGGCAGGCCGTGGGCGTCGCCTCCTACCCCTATATGGCGCGCCTGGTGGTTGAAGACAAGCTGCCGCAGCTAAACGAACTGTTGAATAAAACGCTGCGCTACCTGTCCGTCGTCATCCCGTTTTCCGTATTGCTGATGGTGCTCAGGCATGAAGTCATTTTTCTGTTGTTCCAACGGGGAAAATTCGATGCGACCGCCACCGTCCACGCGGCCGCGGTCCTGATATATATGATGGTGGGCTCCTTCGCCTTTGCTGCGAACACCATAGTTCCCAGAGCGTATTATGCTACCCAGGACACCCTGTTTCCGGCCATCTATGGAACCATTGCGGTTATATTGAGCGTTCCTTTTTATCTGCTGGGCTTGAAGATGATGGGGGCCGGCGGCGTGGCGCTGGCCATTTCACTGTCCGCGATACTGCAGGTCCTGGTGCTCTATGCCCTTTGGAATCGCAGAACCCAAAATCGCGGCCGTCCGGTCTATCTTTTTTACCTTAAAATGATGGCTTTAGCTGCCCCACTGGGCCTTTTGTTGGCATGGTTCAAGTCCGCAGCATTAAGCGGCCTTCACCCCGCGACACTATGGGGCAGTTCGCTGCGGTGTTTGATTACCGGTGCGGTGTTTGCGTTTATTTTACTGGCTCTAGGCTATGGTCTGAAAATTACGGAAATTACGAGACTGGTGGACCGACTAAGAGCGAAGATTGGTCGGTCTTAGATGAAAAGCGGGATGCTACGATACCCTTCGTTCATCATGAAGGTTTCAGGTGTCACTTTTCAGGTTTCAGGTGTAAGTGCCGCCGCTGGTTTGAATAGCAGCCATTCAAATTAAATATGGAATTAATGAGCGGTGAATCCTCAAAAGCGGACTATCAGCATCGAACGTCCAACATCTAAAAAAAACGTTCTCTATCGATTGTAAATTGACTGAGCGACCTGTCGGGCCGCAATCCCGCATGATGGAGATTGCGCCGACATCCACAATTCGTCATTCGTCATTCGTCATTTTATGCAGTTTCACACATGGAGATAGCACCTCGGTTCCCTGACACCTGAGCAATGACACCCGAAACCCGACACCCGACACCCCGACACCCGACATCTGAAACCCGATATATCGGGTTACCACCGCACCAAGGCGCTGCCCCAGGTCAATCCGCCGCCGAATACGGGCAAGCAGATCAAATCACCGGGTTGAATACTGCCGTCGCGCACCGCTTCGTCCAGGGCGATGGCGCAGGATGCGGATGAGATGTTGCCGTATTTTTGAAGGGTCAGATAGAATTTATTGAATGGAATCTTCAGGGATTGGGCCAGGTGCTGAAACATTCGAATGTTGGCCTGGTGGGGGATTATCCAGTTGATATCTTCAATGTTCAACCCGTTATATTCTGCCGCCTCCTCGATGCCTTCCCGAAACCCTCTGACGGCGACTCTGAAGCTGAGACTGGCTTCGATCATGTTCAGGTAGTGCAGCCCCTGATCGACACTGTCATGGGAAATGGGCGTGGTTTTGGAGCCTCCGCCGGGCAGCAGCAGATCCTGGCCGTTGGCACCGTCGGTGTGAAGGTGGGTTGACAGCAGTTCATGCCCCTCGGTTCCCATGGTGAGCAATGCCGCTCCGGCACCATCGCCCCAGAGAATACAGGTGGTGCGATCTTTCCAATTCAGCGTGCGGGTCATGATTTCAGCGGCGACGACCAATACATTCCGGGCCGTCTTGTTTTTCAGGTATTGCTCGGCCACGTTCAGCGCGAATATAAAACCGGAGCAGGCGGCCGTTACGTCAAAGGTAACGGCCCGGGTTGCCTTCAGCTTGGCCTGAAGCCAGTTGGCGGCCGAAGGGCAGCAGGTATCAGGGGTAATCGTGGCCACGATGATCAGATCGACCGCTTCCACTGTCCTACCGGCCATATCCAGCGCCTTGAGACTGGCTTCATAGGCCAGGTCGGAAGCCGTAACATCAGGCTCGGCAATCCTTCTTTCACTGACACCGGTGCGTTTGACGATCCAGTCATGCGTTGTATCCAATCCGTTTTTTTCCAGATCGTAATTGGTTAAAATTTTCGGCGGCAAATATGAACCGGTGCCTGAGATTCTGATTGATTCCATGGTGACCCTACCCCTGATGAACAAGTTTTTTTATATCGATTGTCCGGCAACAGCCGCATATAAAAAAAGCGGCCTTCCGCAGCCGCTTTTTACAACATATAAGAAATTTATGTCAACTGATGGGTGCGGGTTTGCATAAATGATTTTCTTCCATGGCCACCCTGCCGCAACCGCCGCAGACAAATTTCATCGCTGCCAGTTTATCTTTGCAGATATGGGTCTGATCCGTACTCGGGGCACCGCAGAAGCTGCATTTTTTTTCATCTCCGCAGGGATTGCACAAATGCCCCGGCTCGTTGGCAACCGCACCGCAATTTTTGCATGTATAGGCCATTTTGAATCTCCTTTCATTGACCGTGTGTGGTAACTAAATGAAATAACTGAATTTCACTCCTGTGAATATGGGTACTAATATCAAATAGTCAAGAACCTAAGCATGTTCTGATGCTGCCTTGAGAGATTGTGATGCGGAGTGCAGTAAAAGCACATTTAACAGGCTTTGGTGTCAGGTGTCAGGCTTCGGGTGTCAGCTCAGCCGCCGGCAAAAGAACGGCCGGTCTGATCGGAAAAGAAACTTCAAAAAGCAAATTTTAGATTTTGGATTTAAGGTATTCTGTCCATTTAAAACGATTGAGCGAAGCGATTCCACCATTCGTCATTATTCATTATTCATTCGTCATTTTATGTCGTTTCATAAGAGCACGGCCTCTGGCCAAAAAAACGGCCAGTCTGATCGGAGAATAGAAACTAATGAACGTCGAACATCGAACGTCCAACATCGAACATCGAATAATGTATTCTGTCTATTTTAAAACGACTGAGCGAAGCGATTCCACCATTCGTCAATCGTCATTCGACATTCGTCATTTCATTTAGTTTCACACGAGGGTTGCCGTGACCCCGGGTCTGTCATCTGTCATCTGTCATCTGTTCTCTGACACCTGACACCTGACACCTGACACCTGACACCTGACACCTGAAACCTCCAGCATACCAAAGGGGCACGGTAGCAACGACAATTTATTGCCGGTGTTACGTTGCTAATCGCTTATCGTGGTGAGTCCTCGGGAACTTTAGATTCATTCGGCTTGGCGCCTTGGAAGCTGGAGATTACCGGCTGAATGATGGTGATTGGCAGCTTTAACGTACGCTCCAATATACCTAATATACCCGAGCCTACCGCCGTTGGCGGCAGCGCGTAAACGTCCGGATCGCCTAAATCCCCTTTGGCCTTGAAGGGGATGGAAATAAGTTTGCCGCCCAGCACATTGCTGATCAAAGGCAATATCTCCACGATCTTATCAACCGTTCTAAACGGGGCCACCAGGATAAGGAGATCAATTTTTTCTTCGGCTAGATCAATGTCACCTTCGCAGGCAATGCCCATCGCTGCTCCATCTATGGAGCATTCTTCCATAATGATTTTCCCGCCCTGCAGTTTCGCAATGGCCGACATACTGCGATAGGCAAATCCCTCCCCGGTCAAATCCGGGATTTCGCCCCGGTATATTTCCGTGACATTTAAAATAGCCAGGATTTTTGCCAGCAAACCGAAGCGATAAATGCGGCCTTCTTCAGCGGAAAATGCCAGGTTGCCTGAAAGTGATCTGGTCAGGAATTCAGGCTTGGCTTTAGCCAGTATCTCGCCATTTAAATCATAGGTGCCGGTTGCCAGGTCTTTTTTGGCGGTCAGGCAGGAAAGTGTTGATACCAGATTGCGATCGGTCGCGGTCGGCACAAAGTACAGGTCCAGATTTTGCTCGGTAACATTCAATAATCCCCGAAAAGAGATTCCGCAAATATCCGCCTTGTTTACGGCAACGACCACTTTATCCGGTTTAAAATTGATATCGGCTTCCAGAGGGTGCACGGTATAGGACTTCCAGAAAAAGTTATTTGTTTTTAGCTGAATTTTACCCAGCAATTTCTGCGAATTTGCGCTCGAGTCAGGTTTTGCCTTTTTTTGGGCAAGATGCTCTAAAACCGTGTTGACCTGGTGCCAGGCGAGGCCTTCAGCATTGACGAGCATGCTCAACACGATAACTTCGCCGGTTACGCTCGCATCTCCTTTTACAGCCAGGTTATTATCTCCCCACTGCATTTTCGCAGATTTTACTTCAATATTTTTGCGAATCCCTTTGGCAGTCGATGTCGAGGAAACAGCAATTGATCTGCAGTTAATCACCAAAGGTTCCCCCAGCGCTTCGGCATAGACAGCAAGGTGTTGCACGTCGGCCTGCATGGCAATTTGCCATCGGGTCGGCGTCCGGGCTGGTCCTTGGACACTGACATTGGAAAGCGTAAGCGTACCTTCGGCGGCCGTGAGAGATTTGATGCCGGGTTGAAGACTTTCAATCGATGCAAGGACGGGGTAGATTTCGCCGGCAAAAAGATCGGCGCTTTTGCAGTCAAGCCGGAGCGAACTTTTGCGGTTGAATCCAATGGTGGCCGATAACTGGGATATCTTGGATCTCCCCATACCGGCGTCGATTTTTTTTAAGACCAGCTGATTTTTATGCCACGCGATTTCACCCTTGCTGACCTGCAGGGGAGCCGGCAAACCTTTGGCACCGATACGCAGTTGTCTAACGCCCGCAGAAAACGCTATGCGACGACGGGGGTTGGCAGACACTGGACCACTATATGCCAGGCGTTCAAAAATGAGTTTGCCTTTCAGCGGTCTGTAACCGGAAAGGCTTTTTGCCAGATCTTTATTTGAAAAAACCAGAGGATTTACATCGGCCGGGAAAATGGTCGCAAGACCCGACTTAATCGAAATCATGGGGGCTTTTTTCCAACTCACCTTGACGGTAATGTCCGCAATGGAAGATTTCCCAAAGGCTGCATCAAGATTGGTAAATTCGACCTGGGTTCCTTTACCGGAAAATTGTCCCTGCTTTACCCGCAGCTTGCGGGGCAGCTTGCGGGAGGTCAAATCTAGCTTGTTAATCTTGCCGGTGGTTTTAAAGAGCCACTTTTGCGGGCTGAACATCGGGCCGTTGACAGCCAGGTTATCCACTGCAATGTCACCGTTTATCGAACTGATATCGGCCAGCTTTTCTTTTAAACCACCGGAGGTGGACAGCCAGGGATAGAACTGGCCGATGTCGATTTTTGACCCTCCGGTTTTGACTTCGAAGGTGGGTTTTTTAGTCCAGTCAATGCTCGCGGAAACTTCCGTCAAGGAGGATTGGCCGACGCCGGCCTTGAAATTCTCCAAATCAATCCGGGTTCCCTCGTAGACAAATCGCCCACCGTCCATTTGTAGAGGAAATGGAATGCGGTTGTAGCGCGCAGTCAAATGAACTTTTGAAATCTCGACTCTGGCACCGAGGTTTGCCAAATTATCTCCCAGCATCAGCACCCCGTCAGCAGTTCCTTTAAAATCCTTGACGCGGTTAAGCTCAGCGGTAAAATCCTTATCCGAAACGATACGGCTTAGGACCGGCGGCAACTCCGACAGATCTGCTTTAACCGCGATATCCAGCTGCAACGGATCCAGATCGTCGTTCAGGCCCAGGGCAATGGTTCCGTTTCGACCTTGGGTGTTGCCTACGCGCGCTTTGAGTTTATCGCCGTGCAGGATTCCATCGGTGATCACGGCGTCGCCCGAAACATCTTGCAGGTCCAGTTCGGCTCCCGGAATGAAGATTTTTCCCTGGGTTATGCGGCCTTTAACGACTATGTTGTTCATTTCAGCAAGATCGGCGATTTTCCGGCCCCGCATTTCCATGCTTATCAAGGGCACCTGTCCCCCTCTGATCACGTCAAATAGATCCTGGATGGTTTCAGAATCGCCCGCCAGTTTCAGTGCCGTCTGTCTGACCGAATCCACGTCGATTTGTGATCCGTTCACGGACAGTTCGATTTCCTGCAGCTTGTCATTAAAGGCAAAAAAACCGGTTAATTTCAGTTTGGGGTGGTCCAATCCCAGTTCTTTTAAAGTGATCCGGGCTCCCTTTTTATCAACCTGTATGGTTCCCTGGATCCGACTGCCCCGGATAGCCAGCATTTCTTCGCCAACGACCAGCTCAAGGGTCGGGATAGCCCCGTCAACATCCGCCTTGATGGTACCGGCTCCGTCAGACGAAAAATCTATCGTCACGTTGGCTCTGGTTTCGTTGATCTTGAATGCCGAATCCGGGAATAAATAGGCAATCAGGGTTTGGGGACGGAACCGTGAAAGTTTTACGTGCCCCATCCCTTTGAAATTCGATGGGTCAATCGAACCGTTGATATCGATGTTTTCCCAGAGATTGGATTTGGCCTTAACGCTGAAATCCAGCTTATCGTTATTGCGTACATAGGCGGCCTGGACTTGTCGGACTTTGAATTTGCGTCCGAATGGATCGATGAGGTTAACCCGGCCGTTTTTTAACCTCAGATTTACATCGGGCAGCTTGAACTCAGGAAGGCTACGCACGGCTTCGGTTAAGGTCCTGACCGTTTCGTCGAAAGCGGGTGCGCGTTCGGACTGTTGACTTTCTAACTCTTTCAATTGGGGCAGCTGCATGGAATAATCCGCGTAGTCAAGCCTGACAACGGCAAATTCGAGACTGCCGGCAAACAACGGCAAGATCTTGGGGTATATCCTCATCCACTGGATGTCTATCGTGAAACTGTCGGGTATCGAAATTTTGGCTTTTTGGATTACCACGTGGGGTCGAGGGAAATAAGACAGTTTCAGATTGCGGTAGGTTAACTGGCCGCCGACATCGCTGGATATCCTTTCCTTGATATTTCTTTTCACCATCTCCAGATTTATCAACTTGGGGGTGAATACCACAACGATCGCGGCCAGGAAGCTGAGAACCAGGAAAAATTTGAATAACCAGCTGAAAATATTTTTTAATTTACTCATTAAGGTTCGTCTGAACGCGTTTTCACTGCCGCCGAAATTTGCCGCACACCGGCCAAATTCGGGTACAACTTATTGTCTGTTTCCTTGTTATCGAATTTTACGATAAGGACACCGGAAAGTGGATACGTTTCAGCGTAGTTCCAGGAAAGAATTTATACTCATTACATTAGGATAAACAAGGGGGCATGGTTGGTCAAGATGAAAATTCCCATAATCCATTCGAATTTGTTTCGTATTTCGTACTTCGGATTTCGGATTTAACAAGTTGCGCCAGTAATCTTGCCCCCTTCCAGGGGGCTTCCTGAGGCCTCCCGCTCAGTCAAGGAGCGTTCACTTAGGCCCTTAACGGGCTTTATCTGACACATGTTGTAGGAAACTGAAGGTTTCAGGTGTCAGTGTTCAGGTGTCAGGACCTATACCCTCCTATCCCTGACACCCGAAACCTGACACCTGAAACCAAAATCTGATGAACTTCGCATTGGCTGCCCCGAGTGGGCCATTTTTTTCGAGCTTAGTCTTGGAAAAACCTTAGTGTCTATTTATTGAAATCCCATCATGTTTGCGCAGGATCTATGATGTAGCCGGATTGAATATTTTAGGAATGCAATGGGTTTAGATTTAAATGACAGAGCGCAGCGATACAACAAATCTTCAATCTTCAATCTTCAATCTCCAATTCCCCGGTATAGCGGGATCACCGCTACGCGGCGACCGGCTTCGCCGGGTTGGGTTATAACCATATTATTGCCGGCCGTTATTTTTCAGCTGCGATTCAAGAACCACTGGGGTTCTTGACACCGGCAACTGGAATAATTAGTCTCTATTTCGGGCTGGTTCAAATGATTCTTACCTTACCCCGGTGCGGACACAGTCCGGCCGGAATTAAAATCCCACCCCGGCCGATCGCGGGCGTGTCTGCAGAAATGCAGCACGATTTGGTCTGTTGGATGATAAGGCAAAACCAGCGGAATTTAATTGACACCCTTTACCTGATAAAGATTGAATCAGAAATTGCATCACATAGCGGAGGAAGCACGATGTCCGATAATGATAGTGCACAGAGTAAGTTCGAAGAAGGCATGGCTGAATTTGTAAATAAAAATTATGGTCCGTGCATCGAGTGTCTTTCCCAGGCAATTGATTTGGACCCCGGTTTTATGCTGGCTTTCAAAAGCCGAGGTGCGGCTTATCTAAGACAGGATAAACCTGAGCAAGCCATCGCCGATTTTAACATGGTGATTGGTATGGATTCCTCGAATGCGAGAGCCTACCATTTGCGCGGCCTGGCTTATGAGAAAACCGGGCAGAACGACAACGCCTTGGATGATTTTAACCGGGCCCTTGAACTAAAGACCGATTACGGCGCTGTCTATTACAGTCGAGCCAGTTTGAACAATAAATTGGGGAACACGGAGCAGGCAGCCGAAGACATCCGCATGGTAACTCATTTGACGGAAGTCAATATCGAAACCTTTGGCAATGCAAACAATGTCTGGCGTTCACAGCAATTGCAGCTCGAATCCTTATATAACGACGATATTGCGATGGAAAGGTAGTCTCTTTGAGCAACCATCGCCGGCTGGCGCTAGAGAGAAATCCTGATTCTTTTTGACAGATGCTGATAGAACTATTAAATTCCAAATTTCAAGCACCAAATTACAAATTTTTTTGGTGCTTGGAATTTGGTTGCATTTGAGCTGACAATAGTTGATTAACCAGTTTCCGGAACGTAGAGAATTTTCGTACCTGATGGAGAGATGCGAGCCATGAAAGCCATGGCATTGAAGCAGATCTGCAGCTTGGCAGAGAACAATTCCCCGCTGGAACTCATTGATTGGCCGACACCGGTTCCAGGTGACAGGGAGATATTGATTAGGGTATCGACCTGTGGGGTTTGCCACACTGAACTCGATGAAATTGAAGGTCGCGCCCCACCGCCCCGGCTGCCAATCATTCCGGGCCACCAGATTGTCGGCCGGGTGGCAAAAAAAGGGCCCCGGGCCGATCGCTTCAAGATGCAGGACCGCGTCGGTGTCGCCTGGATCAACTCGGCCTGCGGACAGTGTTTTCAGTGCAAAAGCGGCACCGAAAATTTGTGCGATAAATTCACTGCCACCGGACGGGATGTCGCCGGCGGGTATGCGGAATATGTCACGGTATCTGAAGGATTTGCGTTTGTCATCCCGTCCCGTTTTACCGATTCCCAGGCGGCCCCGTTGTTGTGCGCCGGTGCCATTGGGTATCGCTCTTTACATTTAACCGGCATGCAGGACGGCTTTGTCCTGGGACTGACCGGTTTTGGAGCTTCGGCTCATCTCGTATTGAAACTGGCCCGGCATAATTATCCGAACAGTCGGATTTTCGTATTCGCCAGGAGCCAAAAAGAAAGAGAATTCGCCCGGGAGATTGGTGCCCACTGGGCCGGTGGCACGGAATCAACCGCACCTGAAGAAATTGACTGCATCATAGACACCACCCCGGCTTGGAAGCCGGTCGTTGAGGCTCTGAAAAGTTTAAAAAGCGGCGGGAGGCTGGTGATCAATGCCATCCGTAAAGAAGAAATGGACCGCGGTGCGCTTTTAAAAATCGACTATCCGGATCACCTCTGGATGGAAAAAGAAATAAAAAGCGTTGCCAATGTTACGCGCAACGATGTTGAGCAGTTTTTGAAGTTGGCCGCCGAAATACCGATCATACCGGAGGTCCAGGAATTTGCGTTGAAAGACGCAAACCGGGCACTGGTGGAATTGAAAAACCGGAAAATCAGGGGCGCCAAAGTATTGAAGATTGAAGATTGAAAATTGAAGATTTGCGGTATTCTATCGATCCATAAAACTGCTCCAAACGCTGAATGTCAGATAGCGTCATTTGGGGACTTTTTTTTGTTATTGGTATTTATTTTGTCGCAGAAAACCTGGTCCTTAGGGCCAGTCGTTGATCCCGTGTTCTTTACGGGGGTTAGGGAAAATCGGCTGTGCCATGAATCCTGCTGCTGGCGGGAGCGGAATGATGGAATACTGGAATGCTGGAATGCTGGGTTAAGCGGAATGGGATCTATTTTTATAGGGATAGTATGGAGCAGTTTATAAAATCAGACCGTCATCCGCTTTCGATTCCCACTATTCCACTATTCCACCATTCCACTATTCCATTCGGAGTCTAAGCTGAAATCCACTCCTCTGGGGTGAAATCAAAGCCGGGCCCTCTGGGCTCGGTTTCTTTACTCGTCACTCGGCATTTATCATTTATCCCAGGTCATTCAATTATGACATGGGCGTGCGGGATTTCTTCTTCCTTGTAATCGGCGTCGTCAGCATCTGACATCAAGGTGTCGAAATACATGTTGATGATTCCACTATGGGCCTCGAATTTGCTTGTCAGCAGGCCTTTAAAGCGGTTCAAATCCGGTTGGGCGAACATCTCGTCTATTTCGTGCGCCCGTTGGCCCAATTGCCGGCAATACTTATCTGTAACCGTCCCCGGCGCCGTTCCCCGTCTTTTCGCCACCCGGTTGGTAGCCCGGATGCGGGTGACGCCATTTACCTTGATTTCATAAACGACTTCCAAAATCTGCGATAGAGCCTTCGGCAATCCTGCGATGCTGACACCCGGTATGGCAAGTACAGTGGCCGTGTCCTCTCCGATTTCCTCCTCGCTGCTCTCCATCTCCTTGATTTCGGCCTCGGTTTTCTCTTTCTCTTGTCGCCCTTCCTCCTTGAACAGCAGTCTCCTTAACACGGAGTTGGGCGTATCGACAAACGGTTCGGCATTCTGCTGCAAAAAATGCCAATTTTTTTCGTCAATATCGATTGAATACATTTTCATAGGCTACACCTCACTTCCTACTAGTGTTCTTAAAATTATACGCAAATTATACTAGAAATGCAAGCCTTTCTTGTGAAATCAAGGCAGAGCGAGTGGACACCGGCATGCCGGTGCTAGATCGAGCTAGTGGTAAAGCCGATGGGTGGCCGGTGGCGGGGGGCTTCGATATGATTTGGGTCTAGTATATACCTGACAGCGTTCGGCGGGCGGCTATAACGGACTGCAAACGGACGCCCCGGTCCCTTTGCATGCCGGTGGTGCGTTGAGCTGCGGTATGGGGGGCTAGTAGGGGCGAAGCGTTGCTTGGATTCGCGTTTATCGGGGCATATCAGTCAGGTGTTTATTTTGACGGTCTTCTCCGCATAATCATCGGATGCGGTATTTCGATTTTCCGGGTTGGAAATATAAAGGGCGTGTTTGCCGATGGTCACCACGTCATCTCCCTTTAATTTGGCCGTCTGGATGCTCTCGTCGTTCAATAGTGTGCCGTTGGTGCTTCTTAGATCCTCTAGAATGTATATCCCGTCTCGTCGAAATATCCTGGCATGTTTTTTAGAGGCGCCCAAGTTGTTGATATGAATGTCATTGTCCTCTTGACGGCCGATGGTAATTTCAGGCTTGTCCGTTTCCAGGGTCTTAAGCTCTTTGTCCTTTAATTTTAATACAATTTTGAGCATTGTTGTCTCCATTTTATTTTGATTTGAACAGGCTGTACAATGTTCCGGAATATAACGATTCGAATACCAGATGTCTCACGCACCATGTCAACGTTCGGTTTGGTCCGGTTTGTCAGGCCACGCAGCGCTTTCGAGCCCCGGATGATATGTCGAACTTGGTTATTACTATCGGTACATAGGGCCCAGATCTTTACCTGTTTTTTGTCTGAACCAGGACTTCAACCAGCCGATTGTTCTAACTTGCGAAAGTGATAGTAAATATTTGATTTCACCCTAATTGAGCGAGAAATACTCAAATAGCTGTTATTGGTTATTTGTTAATCGTTATTAGAAATGGCTGAGAATCTGATTTTATATGCCCAGCAACAGTGGCATATAAAAATCGATCTGGTTCCTTGCATACCAATAACGAATAACCAATAACTCTCAACTGGTTCTTTACTAAATGGTGTTCAGGCAGGTCTCGATGCCCTTGATGACTTGGGAAGCAGATTGATAACGATTGGAGACACCCTTGGCCAACAGGCGTTCGGAAACTTCAACACAGCATTTCGGCGTTTTTGGGGCTATTTCAGGGATCGGTACGTAGTCGGTTTTGGAGACGGCAAACAGCAGCGATGTCATACTGTCGCCTTTAAAAGGGCGTGCCCCGGTCAACAGCTCATAAAAAACCACGCCAAGAGAAAATAGATCAGAACGGCCGTCCACTTTTTTTCCGGCCACCTGTTCCGGCGACATATAGTTGGGGGTTCCGAAAATGATGCCCGTCTGGGTTTTCGATGAAGAAATAACCCGTGCGATGCCAAAATCGGCCACTTTAACCTGGTCATCTTTCAGCAAAAGAATGTTGGCCGGTTTGATGTCCCGGTGCACGACCTGCTGCTTATGAGCATATCCCAAGGCTTCGGCGACTGCACTGACCAACTTTAGAACCCGCTTCAGGGACAGTAAATTGGGTTTCCGGCAATAGTGGGTCAACTCTTTGCCTTTGAGAAATTCCATCGCAATATAGGCCATGTCATGGTCTTCGCCCATATCGTAGATTGTCACGATATTCGGGTGTGATAGCTTTCCGGCCGCTTCGGCCTCCCGAAAAAAGCGTCCTTTGACCTCACTTAATTCATCAGGTGCAACATCTGAGTAGTTGATGGTTTTGACCGCGACTTCACGATTGATGTTAGGATCCCGGCCCAGGTATACCGTACCCATAGCGCCTTGCCCGAGCTCCTTCAAAATTTCATACCTTCCCAAGGTTGGTTTTGTGCCGCCGTTTTGCAATAAAAATGAGGTCTCCTTCTTGGAAGCCGCGACTGTCATCGCTAGGGTGGCGTCCAATGAAATCAGTTTCTTTATCCGTTCGTCGATATCCTTAAACGATCCCGCCTTTTTAATATGGCGATAGACGGACAGGGCCTTGTTGGTCATCCGTTTGCGTTCAAAGTCCAGCCCTAGATTATACAGAATATCTTTCACGGCTTTATCTTCTACCGGGCATTTTAATAACTTTTCATAAGCCATGTCCAACATGCCCTGGCCTTGCAACGCCAGTCCCAGACTTTTGTTCAACTCGGCGTTTTCATCCTGTCTATCGGCCGTGTAGCGCCGGAGGATGGCCAGTCCAAATCCAATCACCGAGAGAATGATCGGCGCCAGAATTTTAATCCAGATTCCGGTGCTTAAAAATAAGATGACCCCGGCACTGACCCAGGTCAATAGAAATATACTCAGGATCATCGCCCCAATCCGAGGTGTGACCCTGGGAATGACAAACATGAGGAAAAAACCGAAATACAATAAGGCCAGGATCTCGACGGTAAAGATCCAAGAAGGGCGAGAAATATATTCGGCATTAATTATATTTTCCACGGCGGCGGCGACTATTTCGAGACCGGAGACATTGGAACCGGTCGGGGTATTATAATGCTGTGACAGGCCTTCGGCCGTCACGCCGAGCAGGACGATTTTCTTACCCAAAGCTTTTGCGCCAACTTTGCCGTCGAGGACGTCAATGAAAGAAACTTGCTGAATATTGGCCTCCTGGCCGCTGTAATCGATTAACATCCGATGATTTCCGGCGGTGGGAATATGCCAATTTCTTAGATCGATTCTATCCGGTTCAACCTTGATATCCTTTAGCCGTCCGCCCTTATATTTTCGGGCGATCTGCAATGCAAAGGATATGAACTCCCTATCTTTGTAGTTGATCAACAGGGGAATATCGCGGACCGTGCCGTCCTTATCGCCGACGAGGTTGATGTGACCTAGGGCGCCGGCTTTCTTCGATAGATCGAGGTAAGGTTCTCTGATTCGGATGGCCTGCAGTCTGTGGTTGTTGAAAATTCCGCGCAGGCGGTTTGGTTGGACCATCAGCGTCTTCGGCGCTTGGGGGATGCGATTGGATGCGATGGAATTCAAGGTCAGCCAATCTGATAAACTGGGAGCGCTGCCGTCTTCAAGTTCACCCAGCTTAAACCACAGGGGCAGCACCACATTGCGGGCGGAGCGGACGGCAGAGATCAGACGGGCGTCATGATTTAACCGTTTGCCGGCTTCCGCCAGAACACGCTTGATTTTTTTCGTGGTCTTTGGCCCTGATTTTGATGATTTGTCAAGGAGCGCCTTTTTGATGTGCTCCAATTCCTGCAGTCCGGGGTTGACCTCTCGGCTGGGGTATAGCAGTGAAATGCCCATCGCCCGTACCCCGTAGTCCGATAGCAGATTGACCATTTCTGCCAGATAGGAGCGCGGCCAGGGCCAGCTGCCAAGCTTTTGGATGCTTTGATCGTCGATTGCCAGAACCACCACCTGGGTGTCGGCTTTGCGCTGGCGCAGCCGGGTCATCGAGTCGTAGACTTTGTTCTCCAGAGGCTGCAGTATGTCGAAATCAAACAGTATATTGCTCAAAATGACTGCAATCGTCGCAGCAGCCAGCAGCAGCATTGAAATAGAAAGCTTTTTAAATAACATTTAGCGTCTAAATGGTGTATTCAGGGCAATTGAAGGCAAAAAAAAACCGACTCACCTTTTTACCAAGACGACCCGGTCCCGCACCTTGTCTTCCCATCCGGTTAGTTAAAATCGAAGGTCTTGATGTACAATAAAATTATAAAAAAAAACGGCGACAGTGTCAATCTTGCGCCTTCCGGAACCATCTGCAATTCATGCCTAACTTATTGAAATGGTATTTAATTTTAATGTTTATTATTGCGAAAAATTTTCTGTTGCAGTATACGTCGCCGTCGTTTTTGCAAGGAGTTTTTTTCGGGAACAATTACCGGCTAAAACTCATGCTTCCGATAACGGTCCTCATTGCTGCAGTCCGAATTCCAGGCGCCAAGATTTTCCCCCCTTCCTGAGTACCACATCTTCCGCGCGGATCTTTAACACCAGATAGCCGTCCACCGATTCTCCTTCATGAACGATGCTACCATTAATTACGGCCATCCGCCGTTCCGCTTCTTCCGACCAGGCCAAGGCCTGAAGCTTTAGATTGGAGCCAGAGATCCGGTCGTAATTTTCGCTGGAAGGGATGCGGGACGGTTTTGGGGCGCTGGTCGCCTTCGCGGGCGATCTGGTGGCCTTGGCGGGCGATCTGGTGGCCTTGGCGGCAGAGGTTTTTGGGGTGGGTTTTAGGTTTGGGGCGGGCAGGCCCTTCTTCCGTGGCCTTTGCAACTGTTTGCCGGCCGCTGCGGGGGGTGTCCGATCGACCGCCGACTTGCGGGACGGGGACGGAGTGCTGACCATGCGCTTTTTGTCGGATTTTGAGCCAACTTGGCGGGAGGTGTTTCTGCTGCCGGGCGCTGCTTTTTTCGGTCGAGTTTCTGAACGACGGCTTACGCTCGGCTGCTTTGAGAGCGGTTTTGTAGTTGCTCGCGGAATTTTGGCCCGGTAGACGTGGTTTCGATTCGCATCCGGCTTTTTGCCGGCTGCCGGAGCATACGATGCCACTACCGACCTTATTTTTGCGATAATGAGCCCTCGCTGGCTATATGCCATGACCGTCGCGATCGCCATGACCAACAACACGATAAACAGGTAAAATGTTTTGCGCCGTCGCCTGCCGGTGTTCGACTTGAACACCGGCTTCGTAGCCGTGGGGCTTAGTCGGGTCTGATGCACTTGAAGCGGGGACGAGTCCTCCTCTACTTTTTTTAGGGCTTTTAAGATTGAACTCAATTCAATTTTCCCCGATTCTGCATCCCGCTGCCGGCAGGATATTGTTAGTGGTTCTACCGTTCCTGTGAGAACTATATGAGAATCGAAAAAACTCGAAACCCGAAACAAATGTAAATTTCGAATATTCAAATATTCAAAACGGCCCCAACCAGACGATGAAAGCTGTGCCTAAAACGGATCAACGCGCTCATCGTTAGGTTAAATGATAGGTCGGAATTTGTTTTTGTCATTGAGATTTGTAACATTTGAATTTGTTTCGTGCTTCGTGCTTCGGATTTCGGATTTAAATCTTTGCGCCACCGCTCTTGCCCCCTCCACGGGATCTTCCTGAGACCTCCCTCTAAGCAGGAGGAGTGTTCACATTCAGCCCGGGTCAATCAATCAAGCGGGGCATCTCGAATGATTCTTTTTCCTGATACAGAATCATTTTGGTCAGGGGGCCGACGAAGCCGTCAACAGGTATGCCATACCTGGCCTGAACTTCCTCGATGGCCAAACGGGTCCATTTATCGTACTCGTCGTTTATGGCGACTTCGTTATACCCCAGTTCGTGCAGCAGCAATTTGAGCGTTATAATGGAATCTTTGTTGGAATGCTGTGGAATGGTCCCCGAAATAGATAGAAAATTCTTCCAGGGTAGATAGGCGATCCCAGACCAATAAAAATTAATCTGGTCGGCACTCGCTACCACCAGCTTGTCTTGATCGAGGCTGCCGAAGATAAAGTCCTGATCTTCTATCCGGCTGAGGGTCAAATAGCCGGGTGCTTCGCTGCCCGTCGGATATAACTCCATGATGGCAGGCAGGTTCAGACGTTTCAGCATTTCCAAGCTTGTCTCGATCCGGTGTATGAATACGCCCTTGGGTTTGGTCGTCAGCCGAAAGAATGCTTGATCATCATCCAGGTTATAGAGATAGGGCTGAACCTCGATGGGGGTCTGCCACAATTCCATTGCATCCTCTAGGGCGGAATAGCGCGAAGTGCGGATATCCATGGTGGTTAAATAGTCGGCTAATTTTATGCTGCCACTGCGACCCGGCTCCGGCTCGTATTCCGCCTCATCTTGCTCGGAGATATACGTTGATGAGTCGGTCTCAGGGGAATTTTCAGGGTCGTATCTTCCGGGAATCGGCATTAAAGTATTTTCCGCAGCGTGCAAGTCAGTTTTATTGCCCAGGCTCCGATCAGCCTCAACGGATGTCGCACCGGCCTCATCTTCGGCAGCGTTTGCACGATAATTTTCAGCGGCAGCCGGATCGTCTTCTTTGACGATTCCGGCATCGGAATTCTCGCTGGCTCTGATGGCCGGATCTTCCGGTGCTGAAATTTTCAATAGCCCGTTGGAAGCCAGGTTGAACCAAACCCGGATACCTTTGCTCAGCGGCTGGTGGAAAATTGCACTTGTTAAAAGCACCAGAGCCACCACACCAAGGACCGCGATCTTCCTCCAATTCAACAGGGCAGATTTTCCGGGAACGCCTCTGCTTTTCAGCTCCTTGATGGATTCGCGAGCGATTTTACCGGTAATTTTGTGTTTATCCAGTCCGAAGGCCGTCAGTAAAACCCGGTCAGATACAATATTGATAACCCGCGGGATTCCCCGTGAGTATTTATATATGGGACGATGGGCGGCACGGTCGAATTTAAGGCCGGATCTCTGGGAGGCAATATCGATTCGATATTGGATATAGTCCGCAGTTTCTTGGGCGTTCAGCGGGCTGAGTTGATAGCGCAAGGTGATTCGCTGGCCCAGCTGCCTGAGTTCGTGGGAGTCCAGGATGTCGCTTAATTCGGGTTGCCCGACCAGTATTATTTGAATCAGCTTTTCTCTCCTGGTTTCCAGATTCGATAGCAAGCGCAATTGTTCCAATACCGTCTTACTCAAATTCTGGGCTTCATCAATCAGCAGAATCACCTTTTTACGGCGGACCTTCTGCTGCATGAGAAAGCGATTCAGATTGTCAATTAAATCTTTCGTATTATCAGTGGCATATTTTATGCCAAACTCATCATTGATGGTCTTAATGAGCTGCCGGGGGCCCAGTTTGGGATTAAAAATGTAGGCCGCGATGGCATCATCACCCAGGTTTTCGAGAAAAGCGCGGCAAAGCGTGGTCTTGCCGGTGCCGACTTCGCCGGTAATTTCTACGAACCCGTCGCCTTGGGAAAGGGCGTAGTTCAGGTGGGCCAGCGCTTCTTCATGGCTTTTGCTCAGGAAGAGGTAGTCCGGATTCGGAACCAGCTTAAAGGGTTTTTCTTTGAAACCGAAAAAGTGTTCGTACATGTTAAGATAGTAGAAAAATAGCAGTTCTCTGTCAAGCCGGAAAGCAACTTGGTTGCCGGGCTAATTCTCGAGATAACCGTTTAAGATGCGATGTCTTTCTTCCCGGGATTCCTCAGCCAGGCTGCGGCACACCCTGTAAAACTGATTCAAATCGCCATCTTTTGCTGCCAGAATTTTCTGAAAGGCCGGTACAAAATCATGGTAGGCGGCGATGCTGCTGATTTTCGCATTGTTAAGGGAATCGTTCATCCAACCATCGTAGGCTGATAACCCGTTTTCGAGGGTTTTCAGTTGGTTGAACTCCTGTTTCAAAGCTGAAATGATTAATGCTTTTTGGTTTTTTTTAGCCTTGGCGGAGGCATCTGATTGATACAGGGTTTCAAGTTTCCGGCGGTACTGCAGGATCAATTCGATCAATTGTTGTCGCCGCCGGTAATCTGATAGATAGTCCACGAACAGGTGGGATGACCGATTTTTTTCCTGCCACCGTTTAAGCCCTTCCTGTTCCACGGCGGTGGCAAAACTTTCATTAAACGCGGTGTCACCCTTCACATATAGCACCTGATGGGCCAGTTCATGAAAAATCAACGCTGCTGACTGCCCTTCGGAATATTGGACAAATGTGCTTAAAACCGGGTCATTGAACCAACCCAGCGTTGAATAGGCCGTCACGCCGGCCACGTAAACTTCATATCCCTGACGGCTCAACTCGGCGGCATACCCACGGGCATTTTTTTCCGAAAAATAACCACGGTAGGCGGCGCATCCCACCACCGGATAGCACCAGGTTTTCGGTGTCAGCGAGAGTTCCGGGGCGGCAAATACATTCCAGACCACATAGGGCCGTTCGATATCGACATAGGTCTGATAGTGGTTTCCGACCGGAAGCTGGAGTTCATTTTCTGCAAATTGGCGCACGGCCAGTATGTGGCCCAGTTTTTTCCGCAGGGTCACCGGTGAATCAGGATCGGCCATGACTTCGGAAATAGGCTGCCGATTGTCAAGGATATCGTACTGGCCCTGAATGGCCTGGCTGTAGTAATGCACCGATTCGCAGCCGACCAGCAGGATCAAGAGAAGCACACTGCAGGCAACGGCCGGATACCGGATAATTAATCCGACTTGAATGATAGTCCGGTGCGATGCGGATTTTTTTCTTTGAAGATGAATTATGTAGTTGGACCGAGGGCTTGGCGGATTAATTATATTATGCTTCGCATTTTTATTTTGTTTTTGATTGTTCATTCCAATGCAATTATACGAATTTATGTTGTTGCCTCGACCGATTTTCCAATCCGCAATCCGCATTCCGCATTCCGCAATCGAGTATTCCGGCATCCATTTTCCAGAGATCGGAGGACAGATGTCAGATGTCAGAGGACAGATGTCAGAAGACAGAGAACAGAAGACAGATGCCAGAGGTCAGAAAATAGAAAATAGAAAATAGAAGACAGAATTTCCGACTTTAAATCGTACTTACCAAAGCCCCATGCCACCGGCGCGCGGCCCTATGCCCGTACTCGCGTGAGCCATGCACCGAACGCCGAATGCTGTGCACTGAAAACCGGCTTCACCCTGCGACCAGAGGTCGGGGATCAAAAAACAGATAGCAGAAATCAGAAGACGGATTTTCCGACTTCAAAATGTCAGAAAACAGATGTCAGAGGACAGATGTCAGAAGACAGAGGACAGAGGACAGAAGGCAGATGTCAGAACGCAGAAATTAGAATTTTGAATCCGAAGGCCCTATCCATAGACCCTACACCCTACACCCTACACCCTACACCCTAAACCCTACACCCTAAACCCTACACCCTAAACCCTACACCCTAAACCCTACACCCTAAACCCTATACCCTATACCCTACACCCTATACCCTAAACCCTACACCCTAAACCCTATACCTTACACCTTATACCTTACACCCTATCTTTCGCCGAAGGCCCCCGCTTGCGCGGGATGACACGTCTATTTAATACATTGCAGTGTGCCTCGTGCGCCGAACGCCGAATACCGGCTTTTTCAATCCGCAATCCGCGATCCGAAATCCGCAATCGAGCCTATCGGTGAGCGTCTGAGGACAGCTAAATTAAACTGTAGCAGAATTTTTCAAAAATATCCCGGCTAAATTTTCCCGCTTCCACATCCCTTTTGATGAAATTAAGTGAATCCAGTGGTTTGCGGGCACGGCGGTAGGGACGATCCTCATTGGTCAGGGCTTCGTAGCAGTCGATGATGCCCAGCAATTGGCCGACATAGGAAATCTGGCGGGTGCCTTTGGGATAGCCGGTGCCGTCCAGCTTTTCATGATGTTCCAAGGCACCCTGGGACACGACCCCGCCGATTTTATTTATTTCGCGGATGATTTGATGACCGATCCTCGGGTGGGATCTCATGATTTTAAATTCCTCATCACTCAGCCGGCGCGGCGCCTTTAAAATTGATGAAGGGATTTGGGTCTTGCCGACGTCATGCAACAGCGCACTCAATCCTATTTTTTTGGTTTTCTGAATATCGATACTGGAGTGGAAACAAAATCCTAGGGTTAAAGCCATCACATTTACGGAATGAATCGTCGTTGTGTAGTCCTTAAAAGACATGGAGGCAAAGGTTTTCAGAATATCCGGGCGTTCTGAATAGCCGGCGATCAGCGAATCAACGGTTTCACGCAAAATTTGCAGGGTCCCGCTACGGGGTTCGGCCAGCGTTTCTTCAATCAGGTCACAAAGGGCGGATTTGACCTTGACGGCATTGCCGGAATTTATACTATCGGCGATCTGCCGGTTAAATTCCCTTTGGATCTCTTTGATCGCAACCAGGCGGTCTTTCTCCTGAATATAGAGATCGGGGTGCGTGCTCTGGCTGATTCGCATATCTGTCAATTTGCTGCCGGCCGGTTTGTATAGGTTATAGGACTCTGCGCCGGTTTGGCAGTAGAGAGAGACCTCACTGAAATAATTGATCTGAGAGTTGCGAACCCTGATAAAATTTGCTTTATTCACGGTGTTTTTGCTTTGAAATAAGTTTAATCAATGCACAACGCATAATAAATTCTGTCAATTATATCGGCGAATTTCAGATAAAGTTTACACCTGATTATTTGGCGGGGCCGCAATGGGTGCGAGCTCAATCCCGGTGGCTACAGCTTTTTGCCTTCCGTGTTCATGGCCATATATTCCAGGGCGCACATGACGGTTCGGCCGGTTACGGTCGTTAGTTTGAGTTGGCCGTCGGAATTTTTCCAGTGACTGGTTTTCATTTTTTCCCTGACGCTGAACGATTCCGGCGTACCGTATTTTTCCACCAGCATGTCTTTAATCGAATTTAGCCAGTCGTTGTCCCTCAGGTCATTGTCAAAATGAACCAGCACGACTTTGTATAATTTACCGTCGGCGGAACGCTCGTCGAAATAAAAGGCCACCGTAAAATCTCGTCCCCAAATTCGGGTCTTTTTCTTCGCTTTGCAGGTCGGCGTGGTGCCCGGTTCCCAGGGATTTATGTCGAAGTATTTTTTGACCGCTGAGTGGGTCATCCCCCATTTTGCTTTCCCCCAGCCGGTAATATCGGATTCGGCCAAGACATTTAAAGGCAACAAACTCAGTACGCAGAATGCAATAAAGGATCGAACAATGTACATGGAAATTTCCTTCCGGCAGCTAAGACGCGGATACCGGGCTACGGGTTTCGGGTTACGGGTTTCGGTTTCCGGGTTAAGGGTTTACGAATGTCGAATTATGGAGTTCAATCCGATTATAAATTAAACCCCACGATTCTAAACTTTGCCCTCTGTTCCCAAAAGACCATCAGCTCAAACTAATAACCAATAATCAATAACAAATAACTGCTGTTTTTCTATCTTCTGCGTGCCGCGGCGTAGCTCGAAGAGCGAAGACGGGTCCTCTGTTCTCTGTCCTCTGTCTTCTGTCCTCTGTCATCTGTCATCTGTCCTCTGTTAAGGTTATTAATGATTTTACCATCCGCCCTAAAAAAAAACAAATTCAGATTCCGCTAGCGGATTGATACGTTGTTTCGTCTTCAAAGCTCGTTAGCAGATATTATTGGCGATACACTTTTTTTACGTTCGGGGCACCCTAAGCCAACCGGGCCCGGCGGCATGTTGCCCGGTTGGATGTTGTAGGTGACGATGCAATTCCATTCATCCAGCCGGGCCTATTTGTATAAATACCTACATACAATTCCTAAATTCCTAAATTCCTAAATTCCTGAATTCCTGAATTCCTGAATCCCTAAATTCCTGAATCCCTAAATCCCCCAATTAAACCCATGTCCAATCTTCATGCAATTGCGGGACTTACCAGGACCCACAGCCAAATTTCCAAACTAGGCTACCAGACAGTTACCAACTCGGTTTTGCGCAAATTGTGCAAAACATTTGTTTGCATCCTTGTAAAGCACTAACATACAAGCATCTACCAAGATTTGGATTGAATTCAACTTTATCACGACTGTAATTTTGTTTGAGACATTTGAATTTTGGAATTTCGGATTTGTTTCGTATTTCGAGTTTCGAGTTTCGTATTTCCGGTTTATCCGGGTTAGGTATGAAGTATCGATATGCAATCCTCTTTTAATTTGCCTATTGCAAGCATTGCCAAAATTGGTGTATGGTCCAGCAATCCCGTTTCTATATGAATTGACCAGGGATGCTTCCTGTTATCAATCGACAACCTTCATTCGTCGGCGTCTCCTTTAATTTCACCGCCCTGAAAAATAGAATACCCAGGGTGGCAACCAGTTCTGTGGCGAGCTGAAAATCGAATCTTGATTTTAAGTCCGGCGGATAAAATCAGTTGCTGAGATATCACCGAAAATTAATGCTCGATACCGTAGAACAAATGGCCTTCACCTATTTTGAGGGTGCCCGGGGCAGTCATAACTGGGACCATACACTCAGGGTCCGTCGGTTGTGTGAACGCATTGGGGAGGCCGAGGGGGCGGATATGAACGTCTTGCTGGTGTCCGCCTACCTGCATGATATCGCCCGCAGCCATCAGGACAACTCCCGGGGCGCTGTTTGTCATGCTGAAAAAGGGGCACAGTTGGCGGCACCCTTCGTAAAAAAATTGCCCTTGTCGGCCGATCAGAAGGACAATATCCTGCACTGTATTCGATCCCACCGCTTCCGGGGAAACTTCCGTCCCCGAACCCAGGAAGCCAGAGTTTTATTTGATGCCGATAAACTCGATGCTATTGGCGCCATTGGCGTGGCACGGGCCTTTCTTTTTGCCGGCGAAGTCGGCGCCAGGCTTCACAGTGAAGATACCGACATCGAAGCCACCAGGCCGTATTCCTCCGAAGACACCGGGTATCGGGAATTTAAAGTTAAACTTTGTCGTATCAAAGACCGCATACTGACTCGCTCGGGACGAGAATTGGCCGCCGACCGCCACGATTTCATGGAACATTTTTTTAACCGATTCAAAGAAGAGAATGAAGGGAAGAGGTGAGCATTATGGCAATGAACGTCGTAGACAAGATCGATCAGTTGGTACCCTTACGACACGTGCTGATGAGCGTGTCCGACAAAACCGGGCTGGATACATTCGTGCCGGAGTTGATGGCCGTCAATCCGAATCTAAAAATTTTTTCCACCGGCGGCACGTTTGCGAGGCTCAAGGAAATTTTGGGCGCTTCGGCGGATGACCATTTGACTCAGGTCTCCGCCTACACAGGACAGCCGGAAACCCAGGGCGGGCTGGTTAAAACGCTGGATTTTAAAATTTATCTCGGACTGCTCACCGAGACCTACAATGAGGCGCATCAGGGAGATCTCAGCCGCACCGGCAGTGTGCCCATCGACATGGTGGTCGTAAATTTATATCCATTTAAAGAGACCATTGCAAAACCGGATGTCACGGTCGAACAGGCCCGGGGCAACATCGATATCGGGGGGCCCTGCATGATCCGGGCTTCGGCCAAAAATTTCATTCGGGTGGCGTCGGTCGTAGATCCTTCCGATTATGAAACCATAACGGCCGAGCTAAAAGCCAACAGCGGCGCCTTGCCCTTGGATCTGCGGTACCGCCTGGCTCAAAAAGCCTTCGACCACACCGCAGTCTATGACCGCACCATCGCCGATTTTCTCAGTGCTAAGGCCTTTGCGGATGTAGCGGGTTGCTACGGTTAGAGGTTTGGAGGTTCAAAGATTCAGGGTTCAAAGTTCAAGGTTAAAGTATTCAAGGTTGCCGGATCCAGGATTTCAATTTACCATATATCCTTGTATGAAGCTTCAGTTAACCGGATCGCAGAAAAAAAATGAACTTCGAACATCGAACATTGAACGACCAACATCCAATAATGAATTCTGTCTGTCGTGAGCTTTTAGTCGAATGGTCAAATTAAAAATAACTGAACAAAGCCAAATCACCCTTTGAATTTATCCGTATCAGCATTCAGCCTTTTGTTAATCTAAAAAAAACGACAAAGCGCAGCGTCATCCATATTGGACGTTCGATGTTGAGCGTTCGATGTTCGACGTTCATCAGTTTCTTTTCCGATTTGGCCGGCCCTTTGTTTCGCCGGCGGCTGGGCTGACACCTGAAACCTTAAAGAAGGAGACTTAGCATGGCCGAAGATCTCAAAAAAATGTACCGCACCATCATGGATGATCATTTTCCGCCGAAAATGGAGATCAGCTTTGTAGACGATAACGATCGGCAAACCCTGTTTTACGAGAAAGTTACCTGGACGATCGACAATGTTCAAAAAGGTCTGCGGTACGGTGAGAATCCAGGGCAGGAAGCGGCGCTTTACCGCATGGTCAATGGAAACCTGGTTTTAGGAGAAACCCGTACCATCCAGCCGGGGCAATACCTGGCATCCGATATCGATCTGCTGCAGTCCGGCAAACATCCCGGCAAAACCAACCTGACGGATGCCGACAACTCCCTGAATATTCTACGATACTTCGTCGATAAACCCGGTGCGGTGATCGTCAAACACAACAACCCCTGCGGTGTGGCGCTGTCCGACCGCCTGGAGGATGCTTATCGAAAAGCCAATATGGCCGACCGGGTGGCGGCTTTCGGGGGCTGTATCGCCCTGAATCGAGCCGTGGATAAGGCTACCGCCGAAGCTATTGTTCAGCAGTACGCTGAAGTCGTCGTCGCGCCGGATTTTGAAGACGGGGTTATGGATATTTTCGGGACCAAGAAAAATCTACGGATCGTTAAAATCGGCAACATCGAGCGGCTGCAATCATTTGTCGGTCAGCGCAGTGTTGAATTCAAAAGTCTCATCGACGGAGGCATCATCACCCAATGGTCGTTTGTGCCGACCAGCCGCAGCCGGCAGGATCTCAGACTGGCTGAATGCGAATATAAGGGACAGAACTACAAAATCGATCGCGAGCCCACAGATAGCGAATACGAAGATATGCTATTCGGCTGGCTGGTGGAATCCGGAATTACCTCCAACTCCGTGATCTATGTCAAAGACCTGGTGACGGTGGGCATCGGGACCGGTGAACAGGACCGGGTCGGCGTGGCTGAGATTGCCCGGGACAAGGCCTACCGTAAACTTGCCGATCGCTATTGCTTCGAAAGCCTGGGAGTACCTTATAATGAATTGACGGATGCTGATCAAAAAGCGGAATTCGATGAGCGGGTGGCCCGGGAAAAAGGCGGATTGATCGGGGCCGCCATGGTCAGCGACGCTTTTTTTCCATTCCGCGACGGCGTGGATGTTGGCCTGCGGGAAGGCGTCACTGCCGTGATTCAGCCGGGGGGATCCGGCAATGACTATCAATCCATCCAAGCCTGCAATGAAGCCGGCGCGACCATGGTGTACACCGGCCAGCGCAGCTTCAAGCATTAGGACCGGAAGCCAGCCTTCAGTCTGATCGGGAAAGAAACTTCAAAAAGCAGATTTTAGATTTTGGAATGCGGATTTTGGATTTAGGGTATTCTGTCGATATTAATAATGACTGAGCGACAGGCGGCGCAGGCGCCTGCGCTGCGCGAGCGATTCCATGATTCGTCATTCGTCAATCTTCATTCGTCATTTCATGAAGTTTCACACCAGCGTTGCCTCTGGCCGCGAGCGTCCAGTCTGATCGTGAAAGAAACTGTGCCATAGCAATTCAATTTCCTTTGAACTTATTTGCCGTTTCGTACTCGTCCTCGTACTCGTGCTCGTCCTCGAAGCTTTTGAGCCTCTCAGTATCGAGGACGGGCACGATTCAAATACCCAGTTTTGAGGTAAATATAGGCGTAGTTTCATAAGAGCGGCGGCCTCTGGCCAAAAAAAACGGCCAGTCTGATCAAAGAAAAGAAACTAATAAACGTCGAACATCGAACGTCCAACATCGAACATCGAATAATGCATTCTATCTATTTTAAAACGACTACGCGACGTGTCGGATCGTAGCCGAAGGCGACGTGTGGGGTCGTAGCTCGAAGAGCGAAGCCCCAAGGCTGAAGCGATTCCACCATTCGTCAATCGACATTCGTCATTCGTCATTGATTGTAGTTTCATAAGAGAATTTATGAGCTATAACCTGAAACCTGAAGACCGTCACCTGTCTACGATCCCGTCTGAAGCGAAGTGTAAATGGTTTTGTTTCGGCAGACAGGAATATTCAGAATAATTTTAAACAAACTATCTGGTAGTCGTGATCTTAGAGCTATGACCTGAAGAAAAATAGAGTATTTGTTGGGATTAGACAAATGGAAACAAAAAAAACCGATCCGGATATCTTTGCACTGCTTGAAAAAGAGAACCTGCGGCAACAGGAGACCATCAATCTTATTGCCAGTGAAAACTATGCGAGTGCTGCTGTTCTTCAAGCCACCGCATCCGCTTTGACGAACAAATATAGTGAAGGCTATCCTCAGCAGCGATACTACCAGGGCAATGCCATCGTCGACGCCATCGAGACGATTGCCATCGAGCGTGCCAAAAAACTGTTCGGGGCCGAACACGCCAATGTACAGCCCTACTCGGGCAGTCCGGCCAATGGGGCCGTTTACATGGCCTTTCTGGAGCCGGGTGATACGTTTATCGGATTCGACCTCTCCTGCGGCGGCCATCTGACCCACGGGCATCCGATCAATTTTTCCGGCAAAATGTATAATGCCGTCAATTATAGCGTCGACAAAGATACCGAAAGAATTGATATGGATGATGTCCGAAAGTTAGCGCTGAATCACAATCCCAAAATGATCATATCCGGTCTGACGGCGTATCCGCGCGAAATCGACTTCGCGGCATTTCAGAGCATTGCGGCTGACAGCGGTGCCATCCATTTTGCGGATATCAGCCACATTTCCGGTTTGATTGCCGGCGGTATGCATCCCAGCCCGCTACCCGCTTGCGATGCCGCCATGACAACGACCCACAAAACGCTCCGTGGTCCGCGCGGCGCAATTATACTTTGCCAGGAAAAATATGCGAAGCAAATCGACCGGGCCGTTTTTCCCGGCACTCAGGGCGGCCCCCATGATCATGTCACGGCGGCCAAGGCGGTCGCATTAAACGAAGCCCTGGCGGGAGATTTCAAGGTCTATGCCGAAACCATCGTGGCCAATGCCAAAGCGCTGGCCAGTGAATTAAAAGGCAGGGGCATCAAGCTGGTCACCGACGGTACCGACAATCACTTGATATTGATCAATTTACTGCCATTCGGCCTCGGTTTGGGGAAACCCGCTGCGATTGCATTGGAAAACGCGGGCATTGTCAGCAACGCCAACACGGTGCCCTATGACCCGAGTACGCCGTTTAAGCCATCAGGCATCAGGATCGGTACGCCGGCCGTCACCACCCGTGGAATGAAGCCCAAGGAAATGGCAACCATCGGCCGTTGGATCGCTGACATCGTAAAGGATCCGGCTAACCGGGATTTGCAAGCGTCTATTAAAACCTGTTAAAAAGCTTAAATTGTAATCGAATTGTACCGATTCCAAAGGTTGATTTTTGCTTAAAATCAGCCCAAGTTTTTATGCCCATCCGTTTTTACTTAAACTTTTAGTGCTCAGCTAATTT
>Ga0209454_1000053_pt1 | contig 92157 bp, 68 predicted proteins | sample WorMetHERISLAND1_2_FD_187400 | JGI IMG/M metagenome (GOLD analysis project Ga0209454, IMG submission 187400) | Marine gutless worms symbiont microbial communities from Max Planck institute for Marine Microbiology, Germany - Olavius geniculatus... | ecosystem: Host-associated > Annelida >... | reverse complement strand
CCCGGTCGCCAATGGAATTGATTGGCGACCGGGAGATAATGTCATTATCGCGGATATCGAGTACCCTTCAAATGTTTACTGCTGGATGAATTTGAAACAGCGGGGGGTCCAAATCCGGTGGATCAAATCCCGCGACGGCCGGTTCACCGCCGACGATGTCGCCGCTTTGATAGACCGTCAGACCAGACTGGTCTCTTTGAGCGCTGTTCAATTTTTGAACGGCTTCCGCTTTGACCTTGAAAATGTGGCTGAATTGTGTCGTACCAGGGGGGTATTGCTAAATCTTGACGGGATTCAGCTCCTGGGGGCACTGCACCTTGATGTTTCCCGCTACCCCATCGATTTTTTGTCGGCGGGGGGACACAAGTGGCTCATGGCGCCAATTGGTACGGGTATTTTTTATTGTCGCCGGAGCTCTCTGGAGCATCTTCACCCGGTAAACGTCGGATATCACAGTGTCGATAAATCCGAAGACGATATCGATTATGATTTCACCTTGAAACCCCATGCCGGTCGATTTGAAGAGGCCCTTGTCAACTTTCCGGGTATTTGGGGGTTGGAAGCTGCGGTTGATCTTATCATGAACCTCGGCATCGACCGCATTGAACGGCATATTCGCAATCTGACGCGCAGGGCCTACGAAGGACTGAAGTCCCGCAATTATCAAATTGTTTCTTCTTTTGAAAACAAAGAACGCTCCGGTATTCTGTGCTTTAAACACGCGTTACTATCGGCGCAGCAGATTGGAGAGCGTCTGCAGGAGGCCAAAGTGGACCTGGCCGTCAGGGGCGGCGCGCTCAGGATGTCGCCTACATTCTACAACGATGAAGATGAAATCGATGCCATGCTGGCGGCGCTCCCTTAAACAAGAATCATTGGAATGAAAAGGAGGTCAATCAATGCGAAAACGTTTTGAAGTGATTGGATGGGTGTTGCTTTTGTGTTTTCTGGTCGGCGTTTCGACGGCGTTTACGGCTCAACCTCGCAAAGGGGGCAGCCTGGTTTTCGGTTCGGTCACCGAAGTCGCCAGCCTGGATCCGCATGTCTATCAGGGAACCGCTTGGAAAACGATTAATTTATGTCTTTACAACAGTTTGCTGGGATTCGACGACCAAGGCCGGCCCACTGGCGCACTGGCCGAAAGTTGGGAAACCCCGGACGCCAAAACCATTGTCTTTTACCTTCGCAAAGGCGTCAAATTCCACAAGGGCCAAGCGTTTACGGCGGCCGATGTGAAATACTCGCTCGAAAGAATCCTGGAGCCGGTCACCGGCGCCACCCTGCGCGCCAACCTCAAAGGTGTCAAGGTGACCGTCGTCGATGATTACACCGTCAAAGTCGAAAAGGACGCACCGGATGTGACCCTGCTCAGCGTTCTGGCGATGGGTGAAACGGCCATCGTCTCAGCCGAGTGGATGAAATCCGGGCCCAATGTGAAGATCGAAGCCAACGGCACCGGCCCATTTGTTCTGGTTGACAACGAGCCGAAAGTCCGCGTGTTGGTAAAACGCAATCCGGACTACTTTGAAACAGATCTGCCCCATCTCGATAAAATTGAATTCCGCATGATCAAAAACGGCGAAGCGCGGGTCAACGCTTTGAAAACAGGGGCCGTTGATGTCATCGACACGGTTCCCTGGAAAGATATCGATATTCTCAAAGCCCAGCCGGGAATTGTTGTGGATGTCGAAGACGGCGAATTCATGAACCTCTGGATCAACGCCACCAAGAAGCCCCTTGACGATCCGCGGGTCCGTCAGGCAATTGCCTATGCCATCGATCGCCAGGCCATATCGGAGGCGGCGTTTTTCGGCTACGGCACGCCGCTTTATGGACCCCCCACGATAGCCGGATCATGGTACTATAACAAAGATCTGGCCGCTACGTTCAAACGGGACCTGACCAAGGCCAAACAATTGCTTGCCGAGGCCGGCCATGCCGGTGGATTCGATCTGGAGCTGTTGACGTATCACGGCCTGCAAATTTACACCATCACGGCACAAATCGTGCAGGCCAATCTCAAAGAGGTCGGGATCAATGTGAAAATCAAATTATCGGAATGGGCGGCGGTGGTCGAAAACAAAAACAAGGCCACCTATGACTTTCTGGTATATGGCGTAACCATCAAAAGTCCCGATCCGGATGTTTATTCGTACTACTTCGGCTCTGAATCGACCTATTGGGCGAAACCCATCGGATTTATGGATGCCGACATCGAGAACCTGCTGCAGAAAGGCCGTGCAACCACCGATACGGCCGCCCGCAGACAAATCTACCGCCGGCTTGAACAGCGCATCCTTGAACTTACCCCCTGGATACACGTCAACTGGCGTGCCAATTGTCATGCTTACAAAAATAAGGTGCAGGGCTATATTCACCTGGGCGGCGCTTTGGCCGAAAGCTATCCCAGCCTGAAATATACCTGGCTGGCCAAGTAGATATTTTCGGGTTTTCGAGCTGACAACTCTTGTGAAACTACTTAAAAAAAACAAGGTTTCAGGTGTCAGGTTTCAGGTGTCAGGAAAAAACGGTGTTAGATCCACTTATGAAAATACACATATTCAAAACCATTCAGTTATGAGTTATTGGTTTGTGGGAGTGGCCTCGATTCGACTGAGCTCGTCGCAGGCCGGCCACGATTACCCATCTGGGTAATCGCGGTTGAAAACCGCTCCCACGATCTATGAACGCACCATTTTCGGATGAAGTTTCCTATCCGATCAGACCGGATGTCCTTTAGCCGGAGGCCGCGGCTCTTATGAAGCTTCATTGTAATGACGAATGACGAATGGTGGATTCCCTGCGCTCAGTCATTTTTAAAAAGACAGAATACCCTATTCGATGTTCGATGTTGGACGTTCGATGTTGGATGTTCATTAGTTTCTTTTCATTGATCAGACTGGACGCTCGTGGCCAGAGGCAGCGCTGGTATGAAACTGGTGCTCTTCATGATTTAAAAGCGAACCGCAGAATGTCGAAGGGTGGAATCGATTGGGGCTTGGGGCTTAGCTCTTTGGGCTTCGCTTTCAGCTACAACCCAGCACGTCGAGCTACGACCCCGCACGTCGCTCAGTCGTTTTAAAATGGACCGTTCGACAAAAGAGCTCACGACAAGCCGTTCGACAAAAGAGCTCACGACAAGCCGTTCGACAAAAGAGCTCACGACAAGCCGTTCGACAAAAGAGCTCACGACAAGCCGTTCGACAAAAGAGCTCACGACAAGCAGAATGCCTTACTTCGACATGCGATATTCGTTTTTTTAGAGTTTCTTTATGTTCCAATATCTTTTACAGCGCCTGTTGGCTTCTGCGATTATGATTTTGGCGGCGGGCACCATCGTCTTTTTCATTATTCATCTGCTGCCGGGGGATCCCGTGATGTTGTTGCTGGGAGATGCGGCCACCGAAGAAGTGGTCGTTGAGAAGATGCGGCAGAAACTCAAACTCGATCAGCCCATAGCGCTGCAATATTACCAATGGGCCAAAGGCTTGGTGCGGCTGGATCTGGGCCAGTCCATCCAGACCGATCTTCCGGTGACCACCGAGTTGTTTCGGCGGATCCCCCGCAGCCTGGAATTGATCTTCGCGGCACTGCTGTTGTCGGTATTGTTCGGCATTCCGCTGGGCGTCGTTGGCGCGCGTTATCCGGATTCAGCCAAGGGTTGGTTGACCTCGCTGATTGCGGTATCGGGATTTTCCGCTCCGGTCTTTGTAAGCGGAATTATTCTGATCATTGTTTTCTCCCTGTGGCTGAAGCTGCTGCCGTCCTCCGGGTATGTGCCGTTGATGGAGGACCCGGTCGGTCACCTCAAATTCCTGGCTCTGCCGGCCCTGACCCTTGGTTTTGGTTTCATGGGCGTCGTCATCCGGGTGACCCGCTCCAGTTTTTTGGATGTACTGGCAAAAGACTTCGTTCGTACGGCGCGCGCCAAAGGGTTGTCTGAACATCTGGTGCTGTATCGCCACACTCTGCTCAACTCGCTGATTCCCGTCATCGCGGTTCTGGGGGTACGTGCCGGGAATCTGCTGGGCGGCACCGTGATCATTGAATCGCTGTTCGACTGGCCGGGTTTGAGTTCGCTGCTGGTCAGAAGCTGCTACGATCGCGATTATCCCGTGATCCAGGGATCTCTTCTGGCCATCTTTCTGATGTTTGTTATGATCAGCCTGCTCGTCGATGTTTGTCAAGGAATTCTGGATCCCAAGCTGAGAAGACGGTAATTATGCGAAAAAAATTGCCGATGATGGTCAAAAGGCATTTCAGACTGATCGCCGGTGCCCCGATTTTGTTGGCGCTGATCCTTTCTGCCTGCTTCAGCAGTACTCTAGCGCCGACCGATCCTTTTAAAATCGACACAAAAAATATCCTGAAAGGCCCCTCGCGGGCACACCCCTTTGGCACGGATCAGATCGGCCGCGACATCCTCAGCCGGATAATTTATGGTGCCAGGGTGTCTCTTAGCGTCGCCGGCGCGGCGGTTTTTTTCGCCACCTTGATCGGGGTTCCCATCGGGTTGTTGGCCGGCTATATCGGCGGCCGCTTCGAAAACATCCTGATGCGGATTATCGACGTCTTTGTGTGTCTGCCTGAAATATTTGTGGCCATTGTGGCCATGGCTTTTTTGGAACACAGCCTGACCACGTTGATAATGACCATCGGGCTCCTATATTTCCCCCAGTTTGCACGGGTCACCTACAGCGTGTCCTCTTCGATCAAATCCAAAGACTATATCCTGGCGGCTGAGGCGCTGGGTGCCGGCGGACCGCGCATCGTTTTTCGTGAAATTTTACCCAATATGGCGTCGGTCATCATCGTACAGATTTCTTTTACCATGTCCTTTGCCATGTTGTTGGAGGCCGGGTTGAGTTTCCTCGGCCTGGGGGTCATGCCGCCGCAGCCGTCGTGGGGACAGATGGCCGGTACGTTGAAGGATTTTATTTTTATCAACCCGGTGCTGGTGGTATTTCCTTCTGTGGTGCTATTCCTGGCTGTTTTTTCGATAAACATGATCGGCGATTGGCTGCAGGACTGGCTGAACCCGGAGATTGTTCGTTAGCGCGTTTGTCATGGAATCAAAAAATCCGCTGCTGCAAGTTGAAGATCTGCATACCGTTTTTGACACCGATCACGGTGTGATCAAAGCGGTCAACGGTGTTGAATTTGCCCTGAATCAAAAGCAAATCCTCGGACTGGTCGGAGAATCCGGATGCGGCAAAACGGTTACCGGGCTGTCCATTTTGGGGCTGATTCCGCAGCCTCCGGGAAAAATTGAACGCGGTCGAATCATTTTCGAGGGGCGGAATCTGCTGACCCTTAACGATAAAGATATGCGCGACATTCGGGGCAATCGCATCGCCATGATCTTTCAAGAACCCATGACGTCTTTAAATCCCATATTTACGGTCGGTTATCAAATTAGAGAAGTGCTGCGCATCCACCGCGAGGTGGCGAAAAATCAGGCCAACCGGCTTGTTGTCGAAATGCTGCGAAAGGTCGGAATTCCGGATCCGGCCAAGCGCATGCGTGAGTACCCGCATCAGATGAGCGGGGGCATGCGCCAGCGGGTGATGATCGCCATGGCGTTGTGTTGCCGTCCCCGGCTGATCATTGCCGATGAGCCCACGACGGCCCTGGACGTCACCATTCAGGCTCAGATTCTGGAATTGATCCAGCGCCTTCGGGAAGAAACCGGAACGGCGATTCTATTGATCACCCACGATCTGGGCGTTATCGCGGAAATGGCGGACATGGTTGCGGTCATGTATACGGGCAGCATCGTCGAGCACGCTTCCGGCGACGATCTCTTTGATACCCCTTGCCATCCCTACACCCTTGGACTGATGCATTCGATTCCCAGAATCGACCAGGCAACGACCAAGACCGAACATCTGCAAGCCATCGCAGGGGTGGTGCCCAGTCTGTTGGATCTGCCCCGCGGATGCACCTTCCAGGAGCGCTGCAGCCAAGCGATGGCCATATGCCGGCAAGATCCACCTTTTTTTCAAGTCTCTACGACCCATCGTGTAAGGTGCTGGCTGCATGAAAACTGAATCCCTGCTTCAAATCGACCAGCTTAAAAAGCACTATCCCGTGCGGTGGAATTTTTTCGGGCGGGCCAAGGCATACATAAGGGCGGTTGATGGAATCAGTTTGAGGGTCGACCGGGGCGAGACCTTGAGCATCGTTGGAGAATCGGGCTGCGGCAAATCGACTTTGGGCCGCTGCATTTTGAACCTGGAAAAACCCAGTGCGGGAATCGTCCGTTTTGAAGGCAAAAATTTAGCAGCCTGCCGGCCGGCGGAAATGCGACAAATACGCCGTCACATGCAGATGATCTTCCAGGACCCTTACTCCTCACTCAATCCGCGTAAAACGGTCAGCCGCATTGTGGGCGACGCCTATGACATCCATCATTTGCTGCCCAAATCCGAGCAGCAGCAAAGAGTACAGGAATTGCTGGAAATCGTTGGTTTGCGAAAATCACACGCGCGCCGCTATCCTCACGAATTCAGCGGCGGGCAACGACAACGGATCGGGGTGGCGCGCGCCCTGGCACTCAATCCCAAGCTAATCGTGGCAGATGAACCGGTGTCTGCCCTGGATGTCTCGGTGCAAGCCCAAATTCTCAATCTGCTGATCGATTTGCAGTCACAGTTCAATCTGACCTATGTCTTCATATCCCACGATCTGAGTGTGGTACGCCACATCAGCGATCGTGTGGCGGTGATGTATTTGGGTAAAATCGTTGAATTGGGAGTCGGCCGTGACATTTTCTCCAAGCCCCGGCATCCGTATACGCAAGCACTCATTTCCGCCGTCCCCATTGCCCATCGCCGAAAAAAAAGACAGCGGATCATTTTAAGCGGCGACATTCCCAGTCCGCTAAAACCGCCCCGGGGCTGTCGCTTCCATCCCCGGTGCCGCTACCGGCAGGTGCGATGCACGGATAAGGAACCGCAATTGTTGGAGGTCGGCACCGGCCGTTGGGTTGCGTGCTATTACCCGCTTTGATGTCTGGCCAAGCCGGAGTGAAGAAACTTCAAAAAGCAAATTTTGGATTTTGGAATGCGGATTTTGGATTTAAGGTATTCTGTCTATTTTAAAATGACTGAGCGACGTGTCGGGTCGTAGCCGAAGGCGAAGCCTGAATCGATTCCATCATTCGTCATTTCAGTGTAGTTTCATAAGAGCACGGCCTCCGGCTAAAGGACAGCCGGTCTGATCGGATAAGAAACTTCATCCGTAAATCGTGCGTTCATAGATCGTGGGAGCGGTTTTCAACCGCGATTACCCCGGTAATCTCGGCCGGCCTGCAACGAGCTCAGTCGAATTGAGGCCACTCCCACAAACCTTTAACTTATATCTGAATGGTTTTGAATATGCTGTAGTTTCACACGAGCGGCGGCCTCCAGCTAAATGACAGCTGGTCTGATCAACGAAAAGAAACTAATGAACGTCGAACATCGAACGTCCAACATCGAACATCGAATAATGTATTCTGTCCATTTTAAATCGACTGAGCGAAGCGAATCCATCATTCGTCAATCGACATTCGACATTCGTCATTTCATGAAGTTTCATAAGAGCGGTCGCCTCCGGCTAATGGCCAGCCGATCTGATCAGAAAAGAAACTGTTGTGGATCGATTCCGAAATCGACGGTTGTTGGGTTTCGCATTTCATGATGACGCCGGAAAAATGTAGGTTGGGTAGAGTGCAACGAAACCCAACAAAGCCCGGAGTTGAGGACAGGAGAGGGACGGTCATGAAAAAATGCATTTCTAGTGCGCTGTCAATACAAAATGCATAATTTCATGACCGTTATCTGCCGAGACCGGAAAGTTTCACGGTCCCGGTGCCTGTTGCCATCCTTTTCCAGGCCAAGCATAGACGCCTATCGTATCCCTTTGTCGATGGCGTCGATCAATGTCTGGGTCTGATCTTCCAGGAGAGAAAAACCTTTGTCCTGGCGGAACAGGATCTGCCGATTCCGGTCAACGACGATGTAAACCCTTCTTGCCACCGGCAGAAACCCGTGCTTCGCACCATAAAGTTTAATGACCCTGCGGTCAGGATCGGAAAGCAGGGTGATGTCATGAAGGCCTGATTCCGCAATGAATTTTCGATGTGAGACCATAGAATCAACGGAGATGCCGAGGACGCGGATGTTGCGGGATTGAAACTGATCAATATTTTGTTGAAACTCAACAAATTCCTGGGTTCAGTTCATGCTCTTATCTTTCGGATAAAAGGCAATCACCGCGCCATCATGGGTTTCGAGAATTTCGCTCAGGGTGATATCTTTTCCGTTTTGATCCGGCAGGGTAAAGTCAGCGGCTGTATCACCGACATTGTGTGGTTGGAGGTTTGCATTTTGGATTGCACATCCTGCGAACAACAGTCCGAGCAGCACCACAGACAGAATCAATTTCACTTGCATGGGATCGCTCCTTTATGAAGTTGGGGATTATCGCTTTGAAAAATGATGGATGATCTTGCCCGAATACACTGTCAGCACCGTACTGATGGGTGCAAAGGGGCAGAGTGCCCGGTATCCCAAGATGGAAGGTTCCTGGGCCAAGGCACTGGGCAGAATCGTCAGCGCTCCTGCGACAAAGCAGCTCAATGACAATATCCTCAGCAATTTTTCCTTTCTTTTGTAGACTTGGTTCATAGATTTTTCCCTTTTTTATCCGGTTAATGATGGGTTCGCTGCATATCCAATTTTTCGCTTACCCAGAAAGCTCAAGTTGAAGGTATGTCATCTATTTTATCCCCCTCCCTCAATCCCTCCCACCAGGGGAGGGAAGTGAAGTGCCGGTTACCGGAGATTTGTAGATAAGCAGGATCAATTTTAAGGATTAATTCAGATTAAAGATGCCTTTGAACTTATCGTGGCGGATCATCTCCCTGAACCAGACCACCATGTCCGGGGGGCTGTAAAAGGGCTGCGTCTGAAAATGATGAAGGAACGGATCCCAGTAATGATCCGTAAATTGTTCCAGGCGTTTCTCGATAACTTCTTTGACCTGACGGGTCTCGGGATTGTGATACAGGGTCGCATCGGAACTGAGCCTTCCCATGTCAACAAAGCTTTGGAATTTGTTTTTGCAAAGACAGGTATTCTCCGGGTTGACATGGCCGCAGACCCCTTTCATATGGCGGAACAGCCGTTGCCGGGACCGGGACAATTTTTTCCTGAAATTTTCCCTGGAGATGTCCATCAGCTCAGCACCAATGGTGTCTTTGAGTTCAAATACGGCGCCGAGAAGAAATGCCAAGCGGTCCTTGCGGCTGAGGCACATGAGCATCCCCAGCATACAGCCGACCTTGAATTCCTGGGCCATTAGGTCCGCCTCCGGATGGTTGCCGGGATCGTGGTCGGGCAGGGATTTGATCAGATCGATATACCGGTCAAAATCGTGGATGCGGCGTTCGAACTTCTTCTTTTTCATGGAAAGAATATGATTGACCGTGATCCGGTAAAGCCAGGTGCGGAAAGCCGCTTTACGGGAATCGTAGGATGACAGGTTGGTTATCATCTTGATCAGAATTTCCTGGGTGATATCACTGGCATCATCATGGTCCATGACCATTTTAAAGGCAATATTATAAATCCACGCCTGATGTCTCAAAATCAGCTTTTCAAGGGAGTGGGCATCCCCTGTAAGCGCGTTTGCGATTAGTTTCGTGTCGGAATCCCCGGGATCCGTTGTTTCCGAAAAGGGATTATACATAGTGGTTTGCTCCTTTCATATGACTGATACGAACGAGGAAGACCCTTGTGACAAAAAAATATTGATCCCCTATCTTTTTGTCAAAAGGGGAGCAGTTGGGATCCGGATTCCAATACGCTCCGAAGCCTTTGATATCCTTAATATCCGTCCTTTAGCGGAAGCTATTGGTAAATTCACTGAATTTATTTATGTTAGATAAGCCTAAGTGGAGACTCTTCCAAGACGGGGGATGAGCAGCAATCGGGGGAAAAGGGCTGCGTTGTTTATTAATTTCAGAGCCGGATAGGTGGATTTCTTTAAGATAAGTTTGAACTTGTCAAGTTTGAACTTGTCAAGTTTGAACTTGACAAGTTTTAACTTGACAAGTTTGGACTTGTGATTTATTGTGTCACTAAATCACTTTTAGCGAGGCGCGTGCAGATGTTCATCGGCAGAAAAAAGGAATTGGCAGCTCTCGACCGGGCTTATCAGTCCCCGCAAGCCGCGTTGATCCCGATCTACGGCCGGCGACGCGTAGGCAAAAGTGAGCTCATCCTAAAATTTCTGAAAGATAAGTTGGGCCTTTATTACCTGGGCAAAAAAGCGCCGGCGCAACTGCAAATTCGTGAATTTTTACAAGAGGCTGCCCGGGTGCTGGAAGAACCGCTGCTGACTTCACTGCAGGCTGAAAATTGGTCGCAGGTCTTCACCGCAATTGCCGGACGGTTTCCCGAAGATAAAAAATTCATTCTTGTCTTAGACGAATTTCAATGGATTGCCGAGGCCAGCCCCGAGTTGCTGTCCACCCTGCAGGAGTTTTGGGACCGCCGCTGGAAACGGTCCGCCAATATCATGATCATTTTGTGCGGCTCCTATATCGGCTTTATGGAACGGGAGGTGCTGGGGCAAAAAAGTCCCCTTTTCGGCCGCCGTACGTCCCAAATATTGCTACGCCCATTCCCCTACAACGAAGCCGCCGAATTTCACTCGAAGTGGTCGCTGTCGAACAAGGCCATGGTATATTTTATTTGCGGCGGTATCCCGCTGTATCTCAATTTTTTCAACTCGCAGCATTCTGTCGAAAAAAATATTGAAGACAACCTGCTGAATGAATTTTCCCCGCTTTTTAGGGAGCCGGATTTTTTGCTGCGCGAGGAGCTGCGGGACATTCAAAATTATTATGCCATATTAATGGCCGTCGCCCAGGGTTTTGTGACCAACCCTAAAATCGCCGCCAACACCGGGATTCCGGAAAGAAGTCTGCATTACTATTTGCAGCAGCTTATCGGACTCGGTTATGTTGCCCGCCGCTACCCGCTGACCGGCGCCAAGCCGGTTGCGCGAAACGTTCATTATGTGCTCGAGGATCCGCTGTTGCGGTTCTGGTTCCGTTTTGTATTTCCCAATCTCAGTTTTATCCAGCAGATGGGCCCCCGGCGGACCTTGCGAGAGATTATTCGCCCCCAATTGGCTTCTTTTTTCGGTTACTGTTTTGAAAACTTTTGCCGTGAGGCTTTACCGCGGTTGTACGAACGGGAGGGCATCAGTGCTGCATTCACGATCGGCGAATACTGGGATAAAGTTGTTCAAATCGATGTGGTTGGCCTGCGGGACGACAACTGGACCGATTTGGGTGAATGCAAATGGGGAGCGGTTCGATCGCAAAAACAGCTGATCGTGGAACTCGAGCGTAAAGTCGCCGCCTATCCCAATCCCTCCAATGCGACCATCGGTCGCCGGCTTTTTCTGAGAAAGCGGCCCCCCAAAATGGACAACAGTATCTCCGGTCTGCAGTACTACAGTCTGGAAGACCTATATCGGTAACTCCCATCATAATCCACCGGCTTATTCGCCGAGATTGATAGTGGTTCACCCGTGACTGCCTGATTGGGGCCAATCGGTCTTAGACTTGAACTATGCCGGTGGATTATGAAAAGAGTTGATTTTAAAGTTTCTTGAATTAATTTTTTACCACTTAGCTATTTGGTGAATTGCAAACCTTTATGCCTAATATTTTATCTTAGGACCAATTCAATGCCTATACCGGAGGAGCTGCTATGCATGCGGAGATAGTAATGATCGGAACGGAGCTGTTGCTGGGAGAACTGGTCGACACCAACGCCAACCGATTGGCCAAAGCGCTGCGCGAAATCGGACTTGATATTTATTACAAAACAACGGTGGGCGACAACGAAGCGCGCATCACGGAAGTTCTCAATCTGGCGCTGGACCGCTCGGATGTGATTATTACATCAGGCGGGATCGGACCGACGGTCGATGATATGACGCGTCAGGCGGTTGCCAATGCCACCGGCCGTAAATTGGTATACAGTGCCGAACTGGAGGCTCAAATCGCGGAACGTTTCCGCAGCTTCGGCCGCGTGATGGCTGAAAACAACAAACGCCAGGCATACATACCCCAAGGCGCACAGCCGCTGACCAATCCGGCCGGCACGGCCCCTTGTTTTCTCAGTGAAGATGTTCGGGGACGCGGTTTCATTATTTCGCTGCCCGGCGTGCCGCGCGAGCTGGACTATATGATGAAAAATACGGTGCTTCCGCTGCTTGGCGAAAGAATGGGCGGGACCAGAGTCACTAAAATTCGAATTCTGCGAACCTGTGCCGTGGGTGAAAGCAATGTCGACCGGGCCATCGGCGATTTGATGACGACCTCCAATCCGACCATCGGATTGGCCGCCCATGCCGGACAGACCGATGTTCGCATTACCGCCAAGGCCGACACAGAGACACAAGCCGACGCCCTGATTGAATCCATTGAAAAACAAGTGCGACAGCGGTTGGGGGTGGCTATTTACGGAGTGGAAAAAGAGACGGTTCCCGAGGTGATCGGGCGGTATTTGTCAGAGAAAAATACTAAACTGGGCGTCGTCGACACCCTTACCGGCGGTCTGCTGACCCGGGATCTGATCGAGGCGGGATTCGGCCACTTGATTCCGCTCGACCTGCACTCGATCGACGTGTCGGCCGCCATGGAAAAGGCCGGCCTGGCATTTCAGGCAGATGACCGGAGCGCGGATTACCACGCGCTTGCCACGGATCTGGCAAAATACGCTGCCCCGTCCAACGGCATGGGGATTGCCCTGATCGGCCCATTCGAGGACAATTCGACTTACATTGCGATTTGGGGACCGGACGATAATCGTCTGACCAAAGTCGGCCGCACCTATCAAGAGGTCGACTATATCTACCGCTGGCTGGCAACCCAGGGGCTGGATTGGATCAGACGGGTGCTGCTGGGTCAACTGACGTCACCGGCGGATTGGAAAGACTAATTCTCTAAATGAGCGAAAAGCGCTCATTTAGGGGTTATTAGTTATTGGTTATTCGTTCTTCCGCCCCGGCGGATTTATAAATAAAATTGGTTGGGAATCTGATTTTCTATTTATAGCATCATTGAGGCATAGGAACAGATTGCATTCTTTTTAAACCATTAACCAATTGCCGGTTCAGACAGCATACTTGTATTGGGTGTTGCGCTGTGCGTCGACGCAATCACAATATGATTCGAACACGAAATACATACAGGCGCTTTTATGGGTTGATTGTTGATAGAAACGGCAATTTTTTTGCTGCTCCCGGCCTCCAGCTGTGCAGACGGAAATTATATCCCGCTTACAAAAACATACGTCGTTTACCTGCACGGTGATTACCTCCTACTGAGAATTGACTCACACAATAAATAGCTATGTAGTTTTCTGTATCTATAGACAGCAATATTTATGCCAATTGATCAAAGGAAATCACTGCTGTCCTAGATTTACATTTAACAGTCCTGTAAAAGTAAAATTTGGTGCGGGCGAAACCCTCTTTTAATCTACTATGGAAGGCAGTTGTTTGGAGAATCGACAGCAGCACCAAGTGTTAAAAGTAACCTATTCCATTGAAAAATTGATTTAGTTGCTATACGCGGTAGCGCAGTGCAATGAATTTTACTTTGGGAAAGCCGGGCTGGTTAATTCAAAAAGGCCATTTTAATATCAGTTTTGAGACGGTGGGGAGGTGGAGAGCTTGAATCGACATAATATTGACGTTACCGATCTTCAGCCTCAGTAATATGTCTCAAATTGATAGCACTGATGGTATTTGACATTTTCATTGATTATTACTATTCTCGGGGATAAGTAATACTTGATATGGAGGTAAAATGAAAACCTATACCATTACCCCAAAAGGGCAGGTGACCATTCCGGCCGAGATAAGAGAAAAATTGAAATTGTATCCGGGAGATAAAATAACATACGAAGATACGTCCGCCGGGATTCTGATAAAGCCTGCCAAAAAGGACATGCTCGCAGATTTTGGCTTCCTGAAAGAACGCAGGCACTCCAAGGATCTCGCAGAAATCAGAAAATCGGTCAGGAAAAAGATAGCCAAAAAAATTCTAAAATGAAAAAAGTATTTTTTGATACCAATTTTCTCCTCCGCTTTTATCTCGATGATATTCCGGCCCAGGCTTCAAAAGCAAAAAAAATGGTGAAGGCCGCCAAAGAGGGATCGATCTCTTTGGTCACGGATCTGATTGTCATTTGTGAAATGGTATGGGTAATGGATTCATTTTACGATCTTGAAAAAGACGTAATTTCTGAAAAGATAACCAATTTATATCGAACATCCGGTGTTCTTGTATTGAACGGTGAGGTCTTGCCGGAAGCGCTGTCATTATATCTTGATAAAAATATTGATTTTACAGATGCTGTCGTCGCGAGCAGCGCGTCAAGAAACAACGTTGAATATCTGGCTTCATTCGATAAAAAACATATGAGCCGGTTAACAGATCTGGGAATTAAACGAATCGAAGCGCCGGAAGAGATTTTGTGACGGGCTATTGGTATCGGAATTTTTGGATTACGGTTCTAAGCTGTCTCCAAGACCACGCTCTGAAAAAGGGACTCCTCCTGGGCAGCGATGGTACCGGTTTCTAAGTTTCAGGTGTCAGCGGCGCCGCTGTCCGCGAGCGTCCAGCCTGATCAAATAAAGACTAAAGAATTTGAAATCAAAAGGGGAATAGATTCTTATTTTAAGGAAAATAATTGGACAGGATCAACAGGATCTTTAGGATAATACGGCCTTCGGCCGTAAGGCACCTCGCCGCAGGCGAAAAAATCCTGATAATCCTGTAAATCCTGTCCAATTAAAAAAATTAAAATCGGATCCATTCCACATTCTTTCAACTATTAAAAACGAAATAAATTTATAGTCCCTCTAGAGCGATTTTCGATCCAGCAGATGATCCCCAACGGCCTTCATCATATCTTGCCAAACCGTTTTTCCGGTTGAGGATGCATCGATGATGTGATGATAGAAATGCTCGTCTTCAGCCGTCTTATCCTTTTCGACGATGTAAAACCGCCACCGATTCCACTTCTTTACTTGAACGAGTTTTTTTAGTTTGCTCAAAGGGATGAATTCGTCCTGTTCATCGATAAATACCAGGGTGGGAACATTCAGTTTCAGATCTGCGTTTTGGTTGAACCGGTCCAGGCTGCCAAACAATGCGTTATAGGCGGCGATAGGGGTCCCCTTTTTATTGGCCAGGTAAGCTTCGGGGGCCAAAGTCGGTATAACCAGGCGCGGGAATGGCGCCAACACACGTTCGAGATAAACTATGGGGCGCAGTCTGATGGCCGGCGCAAATAGAATTAGCTTGTCGAATTTTACATCCGCTTTGGATGCAAACAGGTCTAGCCCGATCAAACCACCCAAAGAAAATGCCGTCAGAAAGAGCGGAACCTGCTTGGCCGAACCCCGGGCCTTAAGCTGTAAATAGGCCAGGTATGCTTCATTCAACCACAGTTGATAGGATACGTTTTTGAACGCCTCCAAGCGTGCCTGGTCTTCATCGATGTCCTTGCGGCGGGAATAGTTGTCGCCATGCCCGCGCAGAGATAATCTCAGGACATCGATGCCGAAACTGCTCAATTCCGAAATTATAGGCTGCATCTTGTCGGGCCGCAGGTTAAGACCGTGAATCACTAGCGCTACACCCTTCAGTTCTCCCGGGCCATTTTTAAAATACCAGCGTAGAGAATGGTTTTGTGATTGGATCTTTAAAAAATCATCGATTCCGCCTTGCACTGAAGATGCAATACCGGGCCTTCTTGAAATCTGCTGCCTGCCCTCCGGTTCGATGCCGCTCGAGGACGCTTTCATAAATAACGGAGTTATCGAAAGAATAAGGCCTGATATGGCAAAAAACGCCAGCTTCATTCTCATGGCACTCGCTTTCAAGATGCTCTTATGAATGACGAATGTCGAATGTGGAATTAATCGCCAATTTTAACGAGCATTTTACCGATATTTTCGCCATTGAAAAGGCCAATAAACGCTCTCGGCGCATTTTCAATGCCATCGATGACGGTTTCTTTCCATTTGATTTTGCCTTCGGCAATCCATTTTCCCAGGTCGGCATAAAACTGCATTAGCATACCAAAGTGATCGGAGACAATAAACCCCTGCATTGTCAGTTGCTTGCCGATTATATAAGCCAGGTTCGGAGGGCCCGGTACCGGGTCGGTGGCATTATACATGTCGATCATGCCGCACATGACAATGCGGCCGAATTTATTCATATGCTCCAGGGCTGCTTCCAAATGCACGCCGCCGACATTTTCATAGTAGATGTCGATACCGTTGGGGCATTTTTTTCCGACTTCGGCAATGATGTCATCCGTTTTTTTATAGTTAAAGGCGGCGTCCACCCCGGCCTCCTCCAGAAGCCAGGTAACCTTTTCGTCAGAACCTGCACTGCCGACGACGTAGCAGCCCTTGATCTTGGCTATCTGGCAGACAATCGCGCCAACTGCACCGGAAGCCGCCGAAACAAATACCGTCTCGCCTTCCCTAGGTTGGCCGATTTCAAGCAGACCGTAGTAGGCTGTAAGCCCCGGCATCCCAACGGTGCCCAGAAAGGCCTGGATCGGGGCAATCTTCGGGTCGATTGGCATGAGTCCGGTGCCGTCGGAGATAAAGTATTCCCGCCAGCCCTGCATGCTGATGACAAAGTCACCGGACTGATACTTCTCATTTTTTGATTCGAGCACCCGGCCGACACAACCGCCATCCAGGGGCTGGTTCAGTTGAAACGGCGGCACATAGCTCTTGCGATCATACATGCGGCCCCGCATATATGGATCGACCGACATGTAGATATTTTGAACGAGCATCTCACCGTCGCCAACTTCGCCGACGGCCACTTCGGCCAGTTCAAAGTCACTTTCGCCGGGCAATCCGACGGGACGGTTTTTCAAACGAATTTCTTTACTTATTAATTCAGCCATTAGTTGCTCCTTAATTCTTATTTTTGTAATGAGACATATAATTGATTAAGATTTCTAATTTAAAGTATTTGAGATCTATGCGTAAACGCGACTTGTTTGATAAAAATTTAGCTCGCAATGCCGCTAAATTGGGGCTATATTTGTAGGTTGGGTTGAGATCCCGAAAAGTTTTGTTGGGTTTCGTTCCTCTACCCAACCTACTAACTACTGCTTACTGTCGTAATATCGACGGCGGGATCGAAACCCAACGCCTTGAATTCGACCAGATCGACTACATCCTTAATTTTGTATATAAGTCCGAAATTTTATCTCGCAAAGCCGCAAGGCCGCGAAGTTAAAGCACTTAATAAACCTTGGCGTCTTAGCGCCTTTGCGCGAGAATTATTCGTGATTGTAATCTCATACCTTTCATTCATTGCTATGCAAGGCCGAGGCTCCTAATCCATGACCGCTGCGCGCCGGGTGCTTCGCAGCCGCAGATTGGCAACTGCGACAAGCACCAGGAAAGGAATGACCGCCAGATTGATGGTCTGCCACCCCAGGGCATGCAGGACGGCACCGGAGCTGAATGATGTCAGGGTGACGGTACCGAATACAATGAAATCATTCAGGGCCTGGGCTTTGGCCTTTTCTTCCGGCGCATATGTTTGGGTCAGTAAAGTAGTTGCGCCGACAAACAGAAAATTCCAACCGAGCCCCAGCAATACCAAAGCACTCCAGAAATGAGTGACGGTTGTCCCGCTAAAATTGATCAAGACACACAATCCCAGCAGCACTATTCCGGTCTGCATGATGTTGGCCGTACCGAAGCGCCGGATCAAATCCCCGGTAAAAAACGACGGGACGAACATCCCGAGTATATGCCATTGAATGACAAAGGCCGTATCCGAAAAGGCATGGGCATGTCCGTGCATGGCCAGCGGTGTGGCAACCATGATAAAATTCATGACCCCGTAGCCGACCAGGGCGCTGGCAACGGCCACCAGATAGGCCGGCTGACTTGCGATAACGTTCAATGGTCGCCCGCTAGTTGACCTGGCAACGACTGCCGGCTTGGGAATTTGCAGTAAAGATGCGAAGCCTAAGGCCAGCAGATAAAGACCAATCAGACACGCATAGCTGCCGGCGAATTCTGCGGACAACAGATGCCTGGACCAATTGGCTAAATTCGGCCCGGCAAAAGCGGCGATAACGCCACCGACCAGTACATAAGAAATGGCACGGCTGCGGTAATCCTCCGGTACCACCTCGGCAGCCGTAAACCGGTAGTACTGCCCAAATCCGTTAAATACTCCGACCAATGCCGTACCCATGCAAAACAGGTTGAAATTGGCTGTGACCACGGCCCCGGTCATAATTGCCGCGCCGGTCAGGCCAAACAGGGAACTGGTCATGAAACCCAAACGACGGCCCACTTTTGCCATGTAAAAGGACGCGGGAATCGTGGTCGCCATCTGGGCCAAAAACAACAGTGCCAACGGCATGGTTGCCAGGGATTTATGGCCGGCTAATGTCAGGCCCACTATCGCAGACGAAGTCAGCAAGCTCGAGGTGCCGGTGATCAGTGATGCCTGGCTTAACGACAAAAGAACGATGTTGCGCTTCATATTATCAGGCCGCCTCGCAGAGTAGCAACTCCATGCATGGGAATAGTTTTATTAGCCGGAAGAACCTGTTCGAATTTCGCTGGTCCCAGGGTTTCAAGATCTTTAAACTTAATACCTATTTTTCTGAAGAAAAGGGTGCTTGAGCGATTTGATAGTTGCCTGAATTGCTGCGGCGGCGGTGGAACTAATTTTTGACATTGTAAAAACAAGTGCTTATGTCTGTATACTTAATTCCTGCGTTGCTGAGAACTGCTTCTACAAAATAAGTCTAACTCGTGCGTAACCTTCCGGTTAATTTCGTTATCTTCTATACGAAGTATTCAGAGGTAACTTCATGCAATGTCACCAGTGTCACGCAGAAAATAGAGAAGAAAGGCGATTTTGTGCCGAGTGCGGCGCCTCTTTGAACCGTGCCTGCCCTTCCTGCGGATTTTCCAATGAACCGGGACAGAAGTTCTGCGGCGGCTGCGGGACGCCTGTTGCGGCTGCCGAACCGACCCCCGAATCCAAATTCAGCTCACCCAAACTCTATACCCCGAAACACCTGGCTGAAAAGATTCTTCAATCCAAAACCGCCTTGGCGGGAGAGCGCAAGCAGGTGACCACGCTTTTTTGCGATATTGCCAATTCAACGGTGTTGGCCAACCGCCTGGGACCGGAGGAAATGCATGCCCTTTTAAACCAGTTCTTCGATCTGGCGCTGACCGAAGTACATCGCTACGAAGGGACGATTAATCAATTTTTAGGCGACGGATTTATGGCGCTGTTCGGCGCCCCCCTGGCCCATGAAGACCATGCCCGGCGGGCAGCGCTGGCAGCCCTGGAAGTTCAAAACGAATTGGAGGACCTGGTCTCGCGAACCAGCCACTCAATCAAGGTTCGTATGGGACTGAATAGCGGGGCGGTTGTCATTGGCGCCATTGGCGATAATCTGCGCATGGATTACACCGCCGTCGGGGATACCACGAATATAGCCGCCCGCCTGCAGCAGCTGGCCGAGCAGGGACAGATCCTGGTTTCCGAGCCGACCTTTCAAGCGATTGAGGGTTACTGCCATACGGATTATCTGGGCGAATTTTCCATCAAAGGGATTCGCGAACCGGTCAAGGCCTGGGGGCTCTTGTCCGGCCGGGGTGCACGGACGCGACTGGAGATAGAGGCCGAACGGGGGTTGACACCGTTTGTGGGGCGTGAGCGCGAACTTATGCTGCTTCAGGATTGCTTTGAAAAGGCCCGGTCCGAACAGGGCCAGCTGGTATTTGTCGTTGGTGAACCGAGTATCGGCAAGTCCCGCCTGCTTTATGAGTTTCACCGACGGTTGGGTAATGAAGCCACCTGGTGTGAAGGTCATTCGGTGTCCTTCGGATGGTCTATCGCCTACCATCCCCTGATAGATTTGCTGAAGCGCAACTTTCAAATTGATGCAAATGATGCTGAAAATGCCATCATTGAGAAGATCGAACACGGGGTTTTGCGTCTGGGCGATGACTTAAAGCCCATTCTGCCCTACATACGATATCTGCTGGCGGTAGATCCCGGAGACCCGGCCGTAAAGACCATGGAACCCCAATTGCGCCGGGCCGAGATTTTTGACGGGTTACGGCGCCTGACGCTGCGCGCTGCTGAAATTCACCCCCAGGTCGTTGTCTTTGAAGATCTACATTGGATGGATCAGGCCACGGAGTTTTATCTGCGATTCATAACCGATAGTATTCCGGCCGGCCGGCTGCTGCTGATACTTACCTATCGTCCCGGTTACATCAATCCCGTGGAGGAGAGAACTTTTCGATCCCGCATCACCCTGAGTTCCATGTCGCCCTCTGACAGTATCGCCATGACCCGGTCTATACTATCCGTAGACAGTCTGCCCGAGGATTTGCAGACCACGATCGTCCAAAGGGCCGAGGGCAACCCCTTTTTTGTCGAAGAGGTTACAAAATCTTTAATAGAGATTGCCGCCACGGGCGAAAAATGGGATGCAGCCGAATCGGCCTTCCAGCAAGCCCTAAGCATCGCCAAAGTCGTTTCTAATCCCACGCAGTTGTACAAAACGCATTTCAGTATGGGGAAATTTTATAGCGCAAGCGGCCAGACAGAACCAGCGCAAGCATCTTATCGCGCTGCCCGTGATGTCGTCGATCAGATTAAAAATAGCATACAGAACTCTGATTTACGTTCGGGTTTTGAAAAGTCAAATTTGATAAGGAAAGTTTATGAAAACAGTTAAAGGCTATCATGGCGAGTGGAACATGGGCAGTCCCGGCGGTTGGGAGTACCAGCGGATGGCCCAGATGTTAGGGAAAATGGCATGGGACCTGGTTTTGCAAAACGTAGAGGTGGGGGTAGAGCTTGATTTTGAGAATCCGTTGATCAATGCGGTTCCCGGCTTTGCCCGCATGCTGCTGCGTGCCCACCAAAATCGTCACGGCACCAATCCCGTCCATGCCGTGCTGCTTGCTGAAACAGAAACCCTGGATGTTGTCCTGGAAAATAAGAACTTCGTAGATTACTTAAATTCGAAGGACGGCGTAAAGGCCTCTTTGGCAGGGCCGGGTCATCTCAGCCTGAAAAACGGCAAGGTGTTTTGCAAGGAAGTTGAGGCCACGGTAATCTTTATGGATTTTAACCTGGATACCCTGGTTAAAATCGGAAAAGATGAAAACATCAAACCGATTGAAGAAGCCATCAAACAGGGGATTCTGGTGAATCCCCGGGGCATGGAACCTTTGGGTGCCAAAGGCCTGTTCGAAGTACTAACCGACCCATCCGGAATCCGGCTGAGTGATGACACCCACCGGCACACACCCTGGACCCGGCAGTTTTTGCGGCGCAGCACAACCGACCCTCAAGGAGAAGCGATTGAAGATCTTGCAGAGTGGACGGCTGAAAATTGGCCGGATCTGGTGTTAAAGCCGGCCCACGGCTATTCGGGCCATGGCATATTCGTGGGGTATATGAAGAAAAGCAAAAACCAACACATCAACTCTGCTCTTGAATCCGGCAACTATATTGCCCAGCAGCTTGTGCCCCTGGGATTGTGGTCCGAGCAAATCGTCTGGCCCATGCCGGAAGAACGGTCGTTATTTTACAAAATCTGGCAGACGGATTTCCGCTGTTTTATTACCGACGAGGGGCTGCAGGGTTTTCTGGCCCGTTTCGGTGGTGTGCCGACCAACGTGGGCTCCGGCGGCGGCGTACAGCCCCTTGCCATCCTAAACAGCGAGATACCCCCCGGTCAGGCGGTGGACAAGATTAACCGGGCCTTACTGAAACTGGGATTCAGGGCCTATACCCAGATTCAGGAAGAAGTCAATCGTAGGGCGATCGATATGGGTTTTACCTACCTGCTGGGTCCGATTCCGGTACCGCTGCGTCCCAGGTTATTGACCATGGAGCATATCGCTGAGCTTCGGCACTATACCGTCAATCTCTGGCAGGATGCCGTCAAGCTGGAGGAAATGTGGCGGCAGGGCCGACTGGATGATGTCATTCACATTGGAGAAACCGAAAGATCCTTGGCCCTTAGCCAGCCCTGGCGCGGCAGCCCGGCTCTGATGGTGTCCGATGGTCTGTTCAGCTTTGGCGCTGATTTGTTGGATAAAGAATGTTAGATGAAAAAAATTGTCATTGAACGCCCCGGCGGCTACCGGCGGCTGGAGGTCAAAGAGTACGCCACTTCTGTTCCGCGAGACGACGAGGTCCTGGTCGAAGTGTCAGCCGCCGGGGTGAATTTTGCCGACGTATTCGTGCGGCTGGGGCTTTATAGATCTGGCAAAGAATATGTGGGGTGGCCGATTACGCCGGGCTTTGAGTTTTCAGGCACTGTCCTAAAATGCGGCCCGGGGGTGACCGGGTTTACAGCCGGCACACCGGTTTTCGGTGTAACCCGTTTCGGTGCCTACGCTTCTCACGTTTGTGTCCCCGAAAATCAGATCTATCGAATACCGCCGAATTCAAAGTTTACTTCCGATCAGTGGGCCGCTTTTCCGGCCATATTTCTGACCGCCTACCACGGGCTGTTTCATAATCTTGTTCTCAGGCCGGATATGAAAATTCTGGTCCATTCCGCGGCCGGCGGGGTTGGCGGGGCTTTGCTGCAGTTGGGAAAAATTGCCGGTTGCCGGATGGTCGGTGTGGTCGGGTCCAACCCTAAAGTGGATGCGGCCGTCTCATTTGGGGCGCATGACGTGATCGATAAAAGCCGGCAAGACCTGTGGACTAAAGCCGCCGAAATCTGCCCGGACGGCTTTGATGTTGTGTTCGACGCCAACGGTCCGGCAACATTGAAGCAAAGTTATCGTCATCTGGCCCCCAGCGGCAAGCTGGTTTCCTACGGATTTCACTCCATGCTGTCAACCCGGCGGGGGATTGTGAACTATGTCAAACTGATCTATGAGTATTTCAGGGTTCCCCGATTCAATCCCCTCAATATGACCAGTGACAACAAAAGCCTGGTTGCTTTCAACCTTTCATATCTCTTTCACCAGGTCGATTTGTTCAATGACGCCCTCAAAACCCTATGCCGCTGGGTTGAAGAAGGCCGCATCATTGCGCCACCACTGCAGGCATATCCTTTTGAACAAGTAGCGGCGGCCCATCAGGCGCTTGAATCCGGCCAAACCGTGGGGAAACTGATCTTGAAATTTGGCCAAGACCTTGACTTAATTTAGAAACAGACTAATCTTAGACTTTTCATAGCGACCTGTCCCTGTCACGGATTCTTGTTTCTGAGGGAATCCATCGGCTTGTCAACCCGGATCCTAAGATTTCGTCTAGGGATTATATACCGAGTGTAACAAAACTGTTCTGTTTGAGACTATACCTCGTGTCGCTGTTGATAAATGCGTTTATTTTAGATTTTAGATTTTGGAATTCGGATTTTGGATTTAAGGTATTCTATCTTTTTTATAAATGGATAGAGCGACACCCAGCGCAAGCGCCTGCGCTGCACGAGCGATACCTCCACTCTAAAATCCGGAATCCAAAATTTAAAATTTGCAAAAATGCATAGACACTGGATAACGGAACGTTATTTTGACAACCAGTACAATTATCAGATCTATCTATATAAGGAGCCTGTAATGAGTATCAAAAAGCAATATCTGAAAAGTAAGCCATTATGCAAAGTCACTTTTAGGATCCCGGAAGAAATAGGAAAATCGGCCGAAACTGCGCATGTTGTCGGGGAGTTCAACGACTGGGATTTTTTCTCCACTCCCATGAAAAAGCTAAAAAAAGGAGCGTTTACGGCGACCCTGAATCTGGAAAAAGGACGAGCATACCAGTTCCGTTATCTGCTGGACAATAGCAACTGGCAAAATGATGGCGATGCCGATAATTTCGTGCCGACCCCTTTCGGGGACAGCGAAAATTCGGTCATCGCCCTGTAGGCGCCTGAGTATTCTCCGAGTCGATCTTGTGAAAAATGTTCCCTGATGGGCAGCCATAACGGAGTTCATTGGTTTTAGGTTTCAGTTGTCCCCGCTTGCGCTTCGTTCCAGACGGGATCGTGGACAGGTTTCGGGTGTCAGGAAGGCATAGCGAATCCCTGAACACTGAACACCTGTACCTTTCAAATACAATGATTCGATTAGCATCGACGACAAATTGTCGATACGACGCCGCTAGGCGCCTAAACTCCTTCTATCGCTCGTTTGAAGCCTTCAAATGAACCGGCAATGGTTGCATCCGGTACGGCGTAAGACAGGCGGAAGTAGCCCGGCGCACCGAATCCGACTCCGGGCACGGCCAGGATCAATTCCTTTTTCAACCGGTTGATAAACTCAATGTCATCCGGAATCGGACTTTTGGGAAAAAGATAAAACGCACCTTCCGGGACGTTAAAGTCATAGCCGGCTTCGGAAAGCCCTTCACAAAGCATGTCGCGGCGTCTGCGGTAAATCGATACATCCACCGCTATCCCCTGCACCTGGGCGACCGCCTGTTGGATCATGCTGGGCGCGTTGACACAGTACATGGTATTGGCAACGGCAGCGGCTCCGTAAACCAGCTGGGCGTCTTCGGCATCCGGGTGAACGACAAGATAGCCGATGCGCTCACCGGCCAGGGATAACTCCTTGGAATAGGAGCTGACGACAATAGTGTGGGGGTAGGCCTTAAAAACCGAAGGCACCTGGACATCATAGGCGATCTTGCGGTAGGGCTCATCCGAAACGAGGTAAATTCGTTGGCCGAATTTCCGGCTGGCCTGGTTTAAAACATCACTCAGACCGGCCAATTCTTCGGCTGAATAGACGGCCCCCGTGGGATTGTTGGGTGAATTGATCAGCATCACCCGGGTTTTTTCATTGATGGCAGCCTCGAGGGCACTCAGATCAAGATGAAAATTGTCAGAACTCGGCGCAGTTTTGAGTACGGCGCCGGCAATGAAGGAATACTGGTCATAGCCGACAAAGTAAGGTGCAGGGGTCAATATTTCTTCACCGGGGTCGACCAATGCCTTGAATATATCGTTTAAGGCACCGGCCGCACCAACGGTCATGATGATCGAATCTGGTGTTATTTCAACGCCATGTTCTGCACTGAGATAATCGGCGATGGCCTGGCGTACATGGGGATGACCCGGACTCGGCATGTATCCGTGATTGAGTGACTCGTCACCGGCCAAATCCTTGAGAACCTTTTTAAACTCGGGTGGGGACGGCACATCCGGATTGCCAAGGGAGAAATCAAATACATTCTCAGGCCCGTGTTGCGCTTTGAGCTGGGCACCCTCCTCAAACATCTTTCTAATCATGGACGCATTGTCGACCATTTTGACCATTTTATCAGCAATCGGCATTGTAACCTCCTTCATTTGGTTGCGGCACGGCTTTTATATTAAATTCCGGTTTTCCAGAAAGCTCAAGTAGTTCAGTGTTCACCACGAAGGTCGCGAAGGACACGAAGAGGGGAGGCCCATGTGTTATTTCTTTCCTTCGCGCTCTTCGTGTTCTTCGTGGTGATACAACACAGGATCGAATTCTGCTGGATCTTTTTAGATATGTGTAAGAATAAATTAAACCCCAATTCCAATGAAGAATTGGGGCCTAATTTATTTACATATTTGAGAGGTTAAATCAATACGAAATCAGCGGGAAGAATCCCATTTTGACAATAACCAAAAATAAAAAAATGCGGAGCATTAAATAATTTATTCGCGAACGTTCATAATGATATTTATTTTCTCTTTAACGAGATCTTTGAAACCTTAAATCGGCTGTTTATCACGGCGAATAAATTAGCTTTGCTGCTTTCTCATCTTTTCAATAAAATCCGCCAGTTTTTGGGCCTGATCCGATCCGAGTTTCCGCAGGATTTCCAGCTCTTTTTCAGCCAGATCGAATTCTCCCATTTCGGCATAGGTTTCTCCCAGATATTCATGCGCTTCAGCCAAATCCGGCTTTAGTTTGATGGCATTTTTATAGCAGCGTACGGCTTCATCAAAATTTCCCATCTTTCGGTAGCAGTATCCTAAATTGCTGTAGGCTTCAGCGTAGGTGCGGTCTATCTTAATTGCGCGTTTATACTTTTTTGCAGCCTGCTTGTAGTTCCATTTTTCCTGTAGTTTTTGGCCCTCTTTGAAATACTCATTGGCGCGTTCCCGTTTTTGGGCAGCCGTTTCCGATTTTGAGCTGGATCTGCTCGCAGGGGAGCCCGCACCATAAGCGAGTTGACTCAATACCAATGATAAAACAAAAAGTATCATGGTAATTCCGTTGACCATTTTTATCAGGTACAATCGGTTTATGGCTTGTGTTTTCATGTTGCCTCCTTGTCCAAGTCCGCTTAATATATCCTAAGCATTGCAAACTAAGGTTCAAGAGAATGGTATCCAATTTCTCGATATCTAAAAAAGATGTTTTATATTTTCTTAATTGCACCTGAAACCCGTTTATCCGAATTTGGAACCATTGGCTCTCTGAACTATATCTCGCTAGATCAACCGGAACTTCAATAACGATTGGCATGCCGGCTGCGGACGGCGCTGATAGCGGATAATTGTTGCTGAATCAATCCAGGCCGGGTTATACTCTACCTCTAAATATAGAACCGTGAATAAGGATTTCAGAAACCAGGGAGGAATTATGATCGCCTATTATGTCCATGATGATAAGAAAGAAAATGATGTTATCGTAATACCGGACCGGGAGTGCTCCATTCCTGTGGACCGGGAGCGCTTGGAGGCATTTATCTCCGTCGATCCCGTGTTTGCCAGCTGGCCGGGAGATGCCTGCGGATTGGTTGCTCCTGAAGATTTCGGTGTCGTCATTGCCACCCGTGATGACGGTGGCGATGTCTGCGTGCTGGATCAGGACAAATGGCGCGCCAGGATGGAATATTATCTTGGAAACCCCTAAAGAATTGAAAATTGACTGTCTCACAAAATGTCGAAAATCGGTCTTTTTGCGAGATTGTTTAGTATTTTGCGTTTGGTGTTTATTGCCTCAACAGGCTCTCACGACATCCGATGTTTCGTACCAAATACCAAACACGAAACACCAAACACGTGATGAATTCGACTTTTAACGAAATCATCAAGATTGAATATTTAATTAACATTTTTATTCCGAAGGAAGAAAACTTTTGAGAATTATTTTTTTTGCCGGCAAAGGCGGGGTTGGGAAAACATCGGTTTCGGCGGCCACCGGGATCAAAGCTGCCGAGATGGGTCTCAGAACCGTGGTCATGTCACTGGATGTGGCCCACAGTCTGGCGGATATTTTTGACCTCGACCGGGACCTGTTGGACAAGAACAAAGGCCGGCCGATTCCGGTCAGCGAAAACCTGCACATCCAGGAGTTGGATATTCAGGAAGAAATCCAGCGTTACTGGGGGGATATTCATAAATATATTTCCGGTTTGTTGAACCTGAGCGGATTGGATGAAGTGCTGGCGGAAGAATTGGCCGTCTTTCCCGGCATGGAAGAAGTCAGCCTTTTGCTGTATATCAATCAATACGTCAATGAGAAAACCTATGACGTGATCCTGCTGGATTGTGCACCCACCGGGGAATCCCTGCGATTCATCAGCATACCCACGACCCTGGACTGGTACATGAAAAAGATATTCAAATGGGAACGAACCGTCGCCAAATATGTGCGCCCGGTGGCTAAGCGGGTGACGGATATACCACTGCCGGGCGATGATTATTTTCAGGCCGTCCAGGATTTATTTGAAAAACTCAAAGGGGTGGACAAGGTGCTGGTGAACCCGAGAATCACCACCGTCCGCCTGGTCACCAATCCTGAGAAAGTCGTTTTAAAGGAAACCCAAAGAGCCTTTATGTATTTTTGTTTGTATAAAATGAGCATCGATGCCATTATCATGAATCGGATGCTGCCGGATAACATACAAGATGAATATTTCAAAGGCTGGATCAAGGGACAACAGTATCATCTGGAGGAGGCCCAAGACTTTTTCAGCCCGGTGCCCATATTTCCCGTGAGCCTTTTCGCGGGAGAAGTCATCGGATATACGGACCTAAAGCAATTAGCAGATCAAATCTATAATAAATCAGACCCGCTGCAACGCTTCTACAAAGATGATCCTTACCGTTTGATCAAAAAGGACGGCAAATACCGTCTTAAACTAAAGCTTCCTTTTATTTCCAAAAAAGATGTGGAACTCAATAAACTGCATGAAGAATTAATCATTCGAATCGGTGGATTCAAACGGCACATCCTGCTCCCAAGGCAAGTCGCCTCTCTTAACGTGGCTAAAGCCAAATTGGAGGGCGAATACTTGAATGTTCTCTTTAAAGGAGATGAAAATGGCACAGAAAAAGAATAACGAACAAACGGCCGATTGTCCTATCGGTAGATTTTTTAAGGACCTGGAAGCCTGCATGGGGGAACAGTCAAAATTTTTCGATCACATGACCCGATCGAAAGTGGAGTTTTTAAAGGGGCTCCGGTCTTTGCTGGATGAGCGAATCGACCACTATGAGAAAAAGGGTACTAAAAAGGGCGGCAAAAAGATGACTAAAATCAAGGTCGAATAATACTGGAATGATGCCCCCCTGTATTGAAATTAAAAAATCGCCTAATGTTCAATCTGTGTCTTGACTATTTTATTCTATTCGTTTACGACGGTGATGGAGCAGGCTGCCGAGGATGAACCACAATATGGCTAACAGCTGCAGCAGCAGCATTACAGTGAAAGCTGCCTGATAACCCGGGGGGGCATAGCCACCGTCGGCAGTACCCGGCCACATATTGATGACGGCGCCGATTCCCCACTGGGCGGAAAAGGCCGCCACAAAAACAAGGAGGTTCAAGGCCGTATTGACCCGGCCGGACAGTTGCAAGGGAAAGCTTTGCGACAACACCGCGTAGGGGATGATCCCGGTTGTGCCAAATATCCCGAACAAGACCCACAGAATATGTGCCCACGATGTTACTTCTAAGATAAGCAGTGCCTGAACAGCTATAAATGCAATCATTCCTGTTACCACCACAGTGATCGGTTTGATGCCCATGCGGCTTAAGCGTTCGGCGAGCGCTCCCGTAAAAATGAATCCTGCAACCATGGCGACGGCGATGGCCAACAGGATATGGGCGATAGCTGCCCGCTCTAAACCGGCTACGTCACGCAGCCAGGGACCGGACCATAGCCCTTGGATAGATAAAAATGCGGTCTGGGACGTGACGGTTAAAGGTGCGATGCGCCAAAAAGTCAGGCTGGAAAATACGCTGACGATGCCCTTGAGCTGACCTTTGAGACTGTCACCGGCGGTTTCGATCTTTTTTTCCGGAACCACCCAATAAACCGCTGCTGCAACAGCCAGAGTGACTATTGCCAGAATAAAAAACACACCGCGCCAATCGGTAACGCCTAAAGCAGCTTCGACCGGTGCCGTGGCAGTGAGTGCACCGAATCCGCCGGCTGCCATCTGAAATCCGTTGATCAGCGGCAATTGCTGTCGACGAAACCATATTACATAAGCTTTAAATGCAGCCATCAGGCAAGCAGATACTCCGAAACCGATTAGTGCCCGTCCAATTACCAATCCTGCAGCGCTTTCGGCTTTCGAGAAAACAAATGCCCCGACAGCCGCAAATATGAGCAGGAAGGCTTCAATTTTCCGGGGACCATATCGATCAAGCAGCACGCCGAGGGGTAACTGGAAGGCTGCGAAAGTAATAAAATAGGCGGCGGTGAGCAGACCGAGCTCTGAGGGGCCAACCCCGATTTCGGCCACCAGGTCCGGTGCAAGCACGGCATTGACGACCCGAAACAGGTAAGAGAGAAAATATCCCAGGGCAAACGGGATGAAAATCCGCAATTTTTTATAGTGGGTGGATTGCATAAATAGGCGAAAATCAATACACAAGAGTCAGCATGCGGTCAAGTAAAATCCCCAAATAGGAGAGGCCGGTCAGCAAAAAATTCGATGCGATAACCCACAGAAGTCATTTCATGGCAGGGCTATAAATTTCGGAGCATTGGAGTACTGGAGTGTTGGAGTATTGGCTCAAGGCTTGATGTCTTGTTTTAATACCCCAGTACTCCAGCACTCCAATACTCCAAGATCGAGACTTCTCAATAACTTCTTGCAATCTAAAAATGGCCTTATTTATGGGTTGGAGGTCGGAAAATATTTGTCATGCAGAACTTTCAATTCAGATAGTTTTGAAAAAATACGTGTTGTGGCTTCTCGGCTGCTCGTGCATCTTTTCCGGAGGGTTTCCGTTTCTTTTCAAATGAGAAACCAGCCTTGAGAAAATAACGGCATGCTGGGAAGCCCAAATCACAGGGAAACCCCCAATTAAGTAGACATAGAAGCTGTCCGGGCTAAACAACAAATTTATGCCATTCAAGAAAAGGCCTTCGGTGTTAGAGGCATACCTCAATGCCTTAAAACTGATATGTCATCCCGCGAAGCGGTGGCATTCGGCTTTAGAGGCACACCATAATTTTTAAGATAGATGTGTCATCCCGCAACCGCGGGGGTAGCGGCTGAATTTCGATTTTAGGTTTTACTTTGGAAGACCGCCGCATAAAATAGATCCGCCGAAGTTAAACCAAAAATATTCAATATTCAATTCCCCGGTACAGCGGGATCACCGCTAAGCGGCGACCTGCTTGTCCACATTAGGCGCTTAGCGACATCACATAGACAATTTATTGTCGATGTTGCCGCGCGAAATGATTTTTCAATGGTTTCAGGTGTCAGCATTTAGCACCTCATTTTCCTGACACCCGACACCTGACACCTGAAACCTAAAACCAATGGACTGCGCTGTGGCTGCCCGCTGGGCCACTTTTTCCAATCGCGGTATCGAAAAAAGCCTGGGTTTTATCTCACCAATCTCTTTACGTCCGGTGATTCAAGGTTGGAGGCCTCGATTTGCCAGTCTCCGCCTGCAACCTGCTGGCCGGTAAGACGACCTTGCTTTAACCACTCTTTTACACCAAATTCAGTTAAATAGGTCATTGCGGCGAATTCGGCCACGCTATAAAGTTTGGCGGTATCTGTTTTAGCCTCCTTTTCCGCTTCGACCGGTGGCGATTTTTTTGCTGCTGCCTTTTTCCCGACCGGTTCGGCCGCTTTTTGGGCGGCTGTTTTTCTACCCGTCTTGATTGCGTCCTGCACGGCCTGTACTTTCAGCTGATCCGGTGATATCAACCATTTGCCCGATTTTTTTTCAGCTGCGATTTTGCCCGTCCTGATTAACCTGGTGACCGATGAGGTCGCTATTCCGGTTTTTGAAGCAAATTCGCCGGTGGTCAGAAACAGATCTTTTTTAGCCATCCCACTTCCTTTCCCGTAAGTAATTGAGATTTATTTGAGTTTTGTATATTGGTGCTTGGAATTTTCATGATTTCATTTAAATGCCGACTTTACTTACGGGACCCTGTATGTCTCTATCTAGCAATAGGTATTCTTTCCACAGCCAGCATGGTCACATCATCACTTCTGGGGGCAATGTCTATAAAGGTGAACAGGTTGGCCCGGACGCGCTCCAGCATTTCAAAAGCTGTTGTGAAAGGTTGTTCAATAAGTGAACGCAACCGGCTGCGGGTAAATATTTCATCCGCCGGTGAGCGCGCTTCGGTAACTCCGTCCGTATAGCCGATCAACATGTCACCCGGCTCCATTTTGATCTGCCCGATGTCGTAGGAGGTATCCGGCCACAGCCCCACGGCAGGACCGGTCGGATCGATTTTTTGCTTCACACCGTCAGAGTCGAGCAGGTACAGCGGCTCATGCCCGCCGTTGATATAGTACAGATTTCCGGTTTCGGGATTCAGCACCCCGAAAAACAACGTCGCGAACATACCCTCCTCGCCATGGGTCCGGGCGATGTAGTTGTTGGTAAAAGGAACGGCTCTCAGGCGGATTTTTTGCAATTCATCACTGGTGGGGCTCGCCGGTATGGTTTCCCAGGGCTGGTTGAGCTGGGCAACCGCTGAAGAACCGCAATAGGCAGCCTGTTCGGCAAACACCCGGATCAGGCTGCGGAACAGTGCCATGTAGAGAGCGGAGCCCACGCCTTTGTCGCAGACATCAGCGATCACCAGACCGATGTTGCCGTCGGAGAGTTTGAACACATCGTAAAAATCCCCCGAGACTTTACCGGCTGGAAAGAAAGCGGTGGCAATGTTCCAGTCAGGCAAATTGGGAATGGCGGTCGGTAAAAAATCCCGTTGGATTTTCTGCCCTTTTTCCATTTCAAATTCAAGCATCTTGATGCGTTCCCACTCCCGCAAACCTTCAATCATCTGGTTGAAATTTTTAGCCAATTCTCCGATTTCATCCTTGGTGGTGATCGGCGCCGTCTCTGACAAATCGCCTTTGGCAACCGCACCGGAAATGGTTGACAGGGTTTCGATGGGATCCGCGATTTTGCGGGCAAAGAAGTAGCCGATGAAGCGCAGGACAATCAAGGCGATTACCAAAAACAAAATCAGATGCTTCATCTGTTTGTGCATGAAGCCGGCCATGCCTTCACTGTCTACACCGATTTTAAGAAAGTAGAAATTGGCATCTTTGGGACCGGTAATATTGACAAACATGGAGTGCAGACTATTGGCGGCCATTATTTTGGCTTTGGCCGGCCGAAAATGATGCTCCAGCCAATGGTCCAATTCATCAACATAGGGATCATCCAAAATCCGATCAGAATGCATCGTCGGTCCATCAGGAAAATACAGACGATGCCAGGAATCGTCGCTCACCGCCTTGCTATATATCGAAATGTCATTAACCGTGTAAAAGGTAGAAGAAAGGTTGGCCAGAATTTCCAGCAGCTGATACAATTCCGGCTCCGATTGATTGATACCATTCCAGATAAAATCCGGTTCCTTGCTGCCTTCCAGTTGTGACAGCTGATGATTGACGACCTTGCTAGTTGAACCCATGAATTGTTTCTTACCGCTGATGGTAAACAGCATCGCCGTCACAAAGAAGATAATTAGGCCAACGAGCAAAAAATACAGCGTGATGCGTCGCGCCAACGTAGGCCGCCAGAACGAACAATAGCAGGAAACATGCTCCTTGATTTTCATTGCGGTCACCTAGGCCGGACAAGTCCGGATTGAATATTGAAGATTGCAAATTGAAGATTTGAGGATGTCGCTTCAGGCTTGGGGCTTCGCTCTTCGAGCTGCGACCCCACACGTCGCCTTCGGCTGCGATCCGACAGGTCGCTCCGCCGTATTTAATCTTGATGCGCCGAAGGCGTAACCTGCTTATTAATTTGCGCTTTTAACGGAAAATGTCAAATAATAGTTTGTATCAGTTTGTAACAGTCAACTTGAGGTACAATTAGGGCCGTTCGCATTGCAGCAGCGGTAGACGAAAAAAATATTTCGGCCAGGCTAAAAGCGACCAGAGTCCGGAACGAAATGAATAATTATTCTATTGCCTCGACCAAGCTACTTCGCCGCCAACCACCGTCATGGTAAACGGTATTTGGGGGATTTCCCCGGGTGAAACCAGTCTGGGATCGTCTTCCATGACGGTAAAATCGGCGCGCTTGCCCAGTTCAATGGAGCCGTTGTCATTCTCATCAAAAGAGAGATAGGCTGAGCCGCCGGTGTATATGCGCAGGGCCTCATCCGGGGTCAGCGCTTCACTGGGGCCGAGATTGAGGCCGGCTGGCGTACGTCGCAATATCGCATCCCGCAGGCCAAGGCGGGGATCGAGGCTTGCAACCGGGCAGTCCGAGCTGCCGCCGACTTTGATACCGGCGTGAAGCATGCTCTTAAAAGGATAAAGTCCATGGGCCAGATCCGTTCCAAAAGCCTCCACAAAACCGTCGCCCAATTCGCTGAAAAAGACCGGTTGAATCGCTACCGGGATATTCATCGCCGCGGCCCGTTTCAACAGATCCGGATACAGGCAGCCGCCATGCTCGATGCGGTGGCGCAGCGGATTTTCGGACCGGGAGCCCAAAACCGCTTCAAAAGCATCCAAGGTATCACTGATGCCCGCATCTCCCTGGGCGTGGATCGCAACCTGGTAGCCGAGACCGCTGTAAGTTTTGACCTTTTCGATCAGCGCTTTCCGAGTTTGAATTTTAAGCCCCTGCCCATGGGGCGGTGTCAGATAGGGGGTTCCAACCGCCGCCGTGCGATTGGACATTCCCCCGTCGGCAAATATCTTTATGGGCCCGATGCGCAATTGCGGGCAGCCGAATCCGGTTTTGATGCGCGAAGCGACCAGAGGCTCGGCCATGATGTCGTGATTCATGGTATAGATGCGTATTTTAAGTTTGCCGGCCAATCGGGTGTCCTGATAAATTTCCAGGGTCTGCGGTGATACCATGGCATCTGCGGCAAACACAAATCCCATGCTGGCAAAAGACTCCGTGGCCGCGCTGCAAAGTGCGATGCGCTGCGGCCGCGTCATGGCTGCCAGGTCATCAAAAAACAAGGTGTTAAATACATTTGTCATGGCATTGTCGTGGAGCACCCCGGTAGGTTCGCCGGTTTCCGGACATTTTTCAATAATGCCGCCTTGAGGCGCAACCGTCTCCCGGTTTATACCCGTCATCTCTAAGGCCAGGCTGTTCAAAGTGCAGGCATGGAACGACGTGTGATACAGGATTACCGGGTGCCGCGGACTGACTTGATCCAGATCTTTTCGGGTCGGATGCCGGTTTTCAGCCAAAAAATACTCAGCATAGCGCGAGCCTTTGATCCAGGTGCCGAGGGGGTGCTTTTCTGTGGCGGATTTGACGCGGCTAAGGACATCATCTATTTTTGCCACCTCAGCGGCGGACAGGTCGATGCCGTCGATCAGGTAGCCGTAAATCATCAAATGATTGTGGGCTTCCATGAAACCGGGAAACACCGCGGCACCCTTCAGATCGATCGTTTCGGTTTTTGAACCCTTTAATCGACGGATTTCATCGTCGGAACCCAGAGCGGCCACCCGGCCGTTGGCAGCACCTACCGCGGTGTACTCGGATGCCGAACCGTTCAAGGTAAAAATTTTGCCGTTATAAAAGATCGCATCCATTTTCATAATCAATCCTGTTTGCTAGTTATTGTTGAGAAAATTTTTGATCTTCAGGGCCCAGGTTAGAGACAATCGGCTATGCTATCTGTCTAAGTTAACAATGGTTTCGGGTATCAGGTGTCAGGTGTCAGAAAAAAAAACGAATCCTGAGTTCTGAACCAGGATTGGTTGAGACTGAAAGTCATCAACGGTAATAGAAAATTCAATTCACTAGCTAATCCCATCCAGCGGATCGATTTCGTGTGCTGACACCCGACACCCGACACCTGAACACCGCTGGTAATCCCTGCCACCATGATCACCCCTCAAATTTTTGCCAAAGCCGAATCCTTTGTGCTGATCTTTATTTGTTTTCAGGCGTTATCACAACATCGATGCGCCGGTTCATGGCGCGGCCGCTCTCGGTGGCATTGGATGCCAGCGGACGCATGGAACCATAACCGACGGCGATGATTTTTTCGTAGGGCAAAGTCTTGTTGGCCACGAAATACTGCCGCACGGCGTCAGCTCTTTTTTGCGACAGATGTTCGTTTAAATCCTCCGATCCGGTGCTGTCCGTATGCCCCCCGATGATGACATCCGGTCCACCGAAAGTTCGAATGGCGCGCTGGACTTTGCTGAGGAGCCCATAGTTTTCCGGCATGATCACGCTCTGTCCCACGGGAAACTGCATGGCTTTGAGCCGAATGATGACCTGGTTCTGTTTTTTATAGACTTCCGCTTCCTGGGGCTTGAAATAATCCTGGATGCTGCTGAGCTTTTCATTGAACCGTTTCTCGGCCAACAATCGCTCTTTTTCCTGCCGTTCCTTGAGGGATTGACCTTCCAGGCTGGCAATTTGCTGCTGAAACTTTTCGATTTCAGCTTGCTGCTTCTTTGTGTTTTCCACGACAAATTTGTGGTCGGCCTGTTGAGCTGATATGGTGGCCAAAATGTTTTCAAGCTGTTGGCGAAAAGTTTGATTGCGCATATCCGGGGCACCCAGTTTATCGGAAGACTGATGCAAGATCCCCTCCGCCCAAAGCGTGATTTCTTCGGGCTCCATGGTTTCGACCTGTTGGCTTTGCAGTGCAATCACATGGAGGCGCTGGGCCATGAAAAGCGCTTCGGCGGCCATTTTGTGCATTTTTTCCTTTTGATACGGGTTTTCCGTTATGAACGCATCTGCCGCAGCCAGTTTTTGCTCTGCCAGGCCAAACGATTGTGGGGCAATTTCATGCATATCCAGCTTTTTGGCGGATTTGATGAGCCGTCGGACCTCACCGATGGTTCGGACTTTTATCGCTTTTAATTCAAGAATCCGAAATCTTTCCACCACCCTGGCTTGACTTCGCCGGGCGTAATCCAGATTGTTATCTTCGATGGCCTGGGTCAATCCGATGAATCGATCTTCAGCATCGGCATACGCCTCGCCCAGACTGGTGGCGCCGGCAGCGCGCGCCATGTTGCGGGCTTTGATTGCATTGGGCAGCATGGTTTGCGATATTTTGGCAATTTCTTGTGCCCGCCGGAGCTGGGCCCTTCCAATTGCAATATTATCAAAAATTTCAGACAGCTGGTCTCCTTTTTCCAGACCTTTTTTGGCGGCCTTGAAGGACGACTCCGCGCGCTCAAACCAGGTAGGTGCCAGCACATTGAGTTTATTTTTGCGCGCCAACGCGATATCATTGTCCAATTGATTGATGAGTTCCTGGGGGTTTTCGGACTTGGAAATCGGCTCGACTTCAAGTTGAGGACCGGCACAGGCCAACAGGGATCCAATGACCACCGGCAGTATCCTGCGGATAAGTTTGAATGAATTCGTTGAGGCGGTTTTTATCATGGTACAATCCTCCTTAGGTAGGCGTAGGATCTTTTCATAGTATTTTTTGTTTAAAAAATTAGCAAGGATAAAGAACGCCATTTAACTGATTCGGGGTTCAAGGTTCAATGGTTCAGGGCTCTGAGGTAGTCTCACACGAGCGCCGGCCTCTGGCCAAAAAACGGCCAGTCTAATCAAAGAAAAGAAACTTCAAAAAGCAAATTTTAGATTTTGGAATGCGGATTTTGGATTTAAGGTATTCTGTCCATTTTAAAACGACTGAGCGACGTGTGGGGTCGTAGCTCGAAGAGCGAAGCCCCAAGCGATTCCACCATTTGTCATTAGTCAATCGTCATTCGACATTTCATGAAGTTTCACACGAGCGCCGGCCTCTGGCCAAAAAACGGCCAGTCTAATCAAAGAAAAGAAACTTCAAAAAGCAAATTTTAGATTTTGGAATGCGGATTTTGGATTTAAGGTATTGTGTCCATTTTAAAACGACTGAGCGACGTGTCGGGTCCTAGCCGAAGGCGACGTGTGGGGTCGTAGCTCGAAGAGCGAAGCCCCAAGCCTGAAGCGAATCCAATATTCGTCAATCGACATTCGTCATTCGTCATTTCAATGTAGTTTCACACGAGCGGCGGCCTCCGGCTAAAGGACAGCCGGTCTGATCGGAAAAGAAACTGCGCAAATTCAAGGCAGTTTCGATTTACTCATTTGCCGTTTCGTCCTCGTCCTCGTCCTCGTCCTCGAAGCTTTTGAGCCGCTTTCAAACCCGAGGACGAGCACGAGGACGAGTGCGAGGACGAGTGCGAGTACGATTTAAATACCCCGCTTTTGGGTTAATATAGATGTAGTTTCAAAAGAGGAATATCGTAAGTCTAACCAGCTAAAAACGTGTCTTCTGCAGATGCCTAAGTTTGTGCTTTGACCTTAGGAACCCAAGCATGATATAAGCTAACCTTAAACCCAGAACCCAGAACCTCTGAAGCTATACGAATGTTCGATGGAAGCCGACAATAAAAAAGGCCTGTCCCGTTCCAAGGGCAACTCCAAATACCGCTGTTTGTCCTGTGGGACTACTGAAAATATGGGACGGCGCAAATACTGTTCGGTTGATTGCCGCCAGCGGCTGCGCTATAACCTGAATCTCAGGACCGGACTGCTGAAAGCCTTGAACACGAGATATGCCACGTTTTATTTCACCGATTCCATAATCATACTGGATGTTTTACCCTATGGATCCGGGGAAATGTTCAGCTACCTGTATCCACGGACCCATGGCCGCAAACCCGTTGAAGATTACTGCACGATGTCCAATCTTCTGGGCAATGCGTGGTGGGCCGAGCGCAACCGAACCAACAAGCGTTATATTGCCACCCGGCATCTGCTGGAAAAAGCAGAAGTCAAAAATGCCGAATCGGCTCCCATTCGACCGTTGGAAGTCAAGGAGCCGGCCCGGCTGGCCAACTCTTTGACTTTTCTGAAGCTAAAAAAATCAGAGCTGAATTCGCCGGGTCTGCAAAAAAAGATCAAGTCGGCCTACCGCAAACAGGCGATGCGGCACCATCCGGACTTAGGGGGCGATGCGACCGCTTTTAGAAGGCTGCACGAGGCCTATGAACAGATGATCCGGTGGTCGGAAAATCCGATCTATGTCAAACGCCGTGGTTTTCCGGATAAATGGTTTTATGCCGGCGAGACGAACCGGTGGGTGCAACCCGCGCCGCGATGGGTTAAGTTTTGAAAACCATGGAAGCTCATAAGTTCATAAGCTCGTGAGCAAAAAAGAAGGTGACAATTTCCATAACTTATCAGCTTATCAGCTTATTAATTCCTACTCTCTTTTTTTACGTTGGCCGAATTTTTCGACGGCTTTGAAGAATTCGGGGGTCATGCAGAGGATGCTCTGGTTGCGATTTTCCAGCTCAATGGCACTTTCCAAGGATGGCGCATGCCGGTTTTGATTTAAGACTTCTTTGGTAAACTGCAACCCTAACGGCGTTTTATCCAGCATTTCAGCTGCAATCTGAAGGGCTACCTGCAGCAGATCCTCTTCGTCTGCCAGACGACTTATCAAGCCTATTCTGTCGGCTTCGGCCGCATCCACCGTCCTGCCGGTCAGCAAGATATCGGCGGCCCGGGCATTGCCAACGAGTTTCGGCAGAAAATACGAGCTTCCCAGTTCACCCCCTGACAAGCCGATGTTGATAAAAGACGGCGTAAAGGCAGCGTTGGTATCGGCAATGATGACATCCGATGCCAGGGCGATACACATACCGCCGCCGGCGGCCGGCCCGTTGACCGCTGCAATAATCGGCTGGGGCAATCGGCGCATGTCGATGATCAGCCGGGAATACACCCTTTGTGTTTTGACCAGATGCGAGGCGGCGCTTGAAAAAAGATCTGCCCCTTTGCCGGCAATTCGTTCATCCCGCAAGTCGGCACCCGAACAAAATCCCCGACCTGCGCCGGTAACAATCACCACTCTAACATCCTCACGATTTTTGAGATCCTCAAAAAGTGCATGGAGTTCCTCCAGCATCTCCAAATTTAAGGCATTCAGCCGCTCCGGCCGATTCAGTGTGATTCGTCCGACGTTATCCTGTGGATTATCATATCTTATGGTATTGAATTCCATTTTGTCTCCTAATTTCCAAAGGCAAAATCGATCATTGGTTCCGCTATTTTCAGCGCTTCGGCCAAAACGTGCGGATCCAGCCTGATATTGTTTACACCGCAAACGCACATCAAGATCCCCAAAGGCAGATCTCCCCCCGACTCAATCAGATATTGGATAAGGTGTTCATATTCACTCACGGATATATCTGCAAAATTAGCGGCCGTTTTTGCCACCGCTGGACTCCAGCGATCGGTCCGGTTTAATATTTCAGTTAATTTTTCCAATTTTGATGGTAATAACTGCATGGGATTTCTCACCTTGTGTTGATTCGTGGGTTGGTAATGAAATGATTAATATGAACAGGGACAGGGGTGCAATCATTTTTATGGTTAATCATCTTGAAAATTTCATTAATCAATTTCAGTCTGGTCTATTGACAGCATCGGGTTGGGTATTTAATAAATGGTGACTTCAAAGAGTCGACCCGGTTTAAACGTGGCAGTATAGGGGAGTATCGTAGATTTTATGTCTAGGAAATCAAAAAAGGAGTCTAAGGCCAAGCGCGGGCCGTTAACCAAGGCGGTTGCTACAATGCCGGCAGCATTGGAAGCAGATTATAACCGGCTGGAATTTCACCGCAGCGCCGTGGCACTGATGCCGGATCCGGCCGACCGGCGGCCCGGCATAGCATTTCAGATTGAGGGGGGCCCAAAAAAAGTGGCCCAGCAGTTTTGCAGCTGCCGTGCGTCCGGCACTGCGACCTGTGTCCACCAAAAAGAGCTTTCACGGGTATTGGCCACGAGTCAAGGCCAGGCGGCCGACAACCTACACTATGACAAGTTTCAATCCGGTCTCTGGCACCGCTTGGCATCTTTACTGGCCGAAGAGCAACGGGAGACTCCGGCGGACATCCGTTTGGCCGCCTTAAAGTACAATGGCCGAAAAAGTCTTAAAGTCATCGGTAGCAGCAATCAGACACTTCTGACTTATCATTCAGCGGATCTTGACCGCATGCGGTTTCTGGAACGCTGCACGCAGCCGCCGGAAGATGCCGATGTGCCAACCAGGGGCGAAATTATCCGTCAGCTTGCCCTGCTGGCCCTGACCGAGAATGAAAGAGTGCTCATGGACCGCGGGATTAAAACCCGGCGCCAGGTGCTGGAGGAGACATTCTGGTACAAATTCGCCTATCACTGCTTTCGTGAATTCGGCGCAAACGGCTGCACCCTTCATCCGGCGATTGATGAGTCCAGCGGTGCATTTATGGTAACCGGAATTTCGGCACAGAATGAGGCCGTGTTTACCTTCGAGATCCCGCGAAAATTAGTCAAACGAGTCCTGCTGGAATGTGGCGGGCTGCTTTCCAACCAGCATGGGTTGACCATCAACCCCATCTCCTTGGATGCGATTTTTGACGTCAAGCTAACGTCTGAATTGGACATTGAAATCAGCCCGCTTCTGCGGACGGTCTCAAAAGAAGGTGAAGCTAAGTTTTTCCAGCGCGAAGATCTCAAACGCTTTCAATATGGCGATCTATATTACATCAAGGAACTAAGCCTCCTGGCGGAGGACTGCTATCCGGAGCCCCCGCCAAAATCATTTGGCGAACCGGTTAAAACCGTCATTGAAAAAAGCCAGGTGCCCGGTTTTCTCGATACGCATGCCGCTGAGCTGGAAAGCACCGCATTTCAGGTTCATGAAAATATCCGGAGGCTTAGAATCCTGAAAAAATTCGACCGGCTTGAAATTACACCCCGGGTCCTGGAGCGCGATTGGCTGTGGCTGTCGATCAGCTATGGCGCCGGCAGCCAATCAATTTCGCTGGCCGACATTCTGAAAGCCCGCCGGACCAAACAGCGCTACGTGGCAACGGATAAGGGCTGGGTGGATTGCAACAGCCCGCAGTTCGATATCCTTGATTTATTGGAACACGGACCGACCGACCCGGAACCATCACAAGACGACCAAACGATCCGGCTGCGGCGGACCGACGTCCTGCGGTTAAATGCGGCGGAAGAACAGCAGCTGCAGATTGAAGGCGACAGTCGGCTGACTGCCGAGTTGAAAAATTTTATAGATCTTAACGCCGTGGTCTCCCTGCCGGATTTAAAAGATCGCGTTACGCCGTTGAGGGACTACCAGGTGCGCGGGACTGAGTGGCTCTGGTTTCTGTTTGAAAATGGATTCGGCGGACTGCTTTGCGATGATATGGGCTTGGGCAAAACCCACCAGGTCATGGCCTTGATGACGGCCCTCCAACTGCACCGCCAGAACAACGGTCCATTCCTGGTGATTTGTCCCACCACGGTTATCAGCCACTGGCATAAAAAAATTTCCGATCACGCGCCGGATTTAATCCCCGGCATTTACCACGGCGGGGAGCGGAACCTGGACAGTCTGCTCACCGAATGCAACACCGTGCTGACTTCTTACGGTATCCTTTTACGCGACATCGAAAAAATCGAACGGGTGTCTTTTGAGCTGGCCGTGTTTGATGAGATCCAGTACATCAAGAATTCCGCTACCCGGACTTACCGGGCTGCCAAAGCCATACGGGCCCGGATGAACCTGGGACTGACCGGTACGCCCATCGAAAACACGGTTACCGAACTCAAAGCGCTGATGGATGTAACAACTCCCGGATACCTGGGGGCCGACTCGGATTTTGTCAACCGCTACGTAGCTCCCATCGAGGAGGAGCAAAACGCTGCCAGGCGCGGAGAACTCAGCCGTCTGGTAGCGCCATTTACCCTCAGACGTCTTAAGCAAAGTGTGCTCTCGGAACTGCCCGCGAAAATTGAGGATATACGCACCTGCCGGCTCAGCGAGGATCAGGTTAAGCTGTACCGGGATGCCGTTGAAACGCGCGGACGCGATCTGCTGGCGGCTCTCCAAAACGACGGGCAGGCCGTGCCGTATATGCATATTTTCGCCCTGCTGAATCTGCTCAAGCAGATCTGTGACCATCCGGCCCTGGTCGAAAAGGATATCGACGGATATGACCGCTACCGCTCCGGCAAGTGGGATCTGTTTTGTGAGCTTCTGGTCGAAAGCCTTGACAGCGGCCAAAAGGTGGTGATCTACAGCCAATATCTGGCCATGATCGATATCATCGAGGCTTTTTTACGGGAGCTGAACGTAGGCTATGTCAGCCTGACCGGCAAAAGCCGCAACCGGGGGGCGATCATTGAGCAGTTCAACCAAGATGAGGACTGCCGCGTCTATGTCGGCAGCCTGAGGGCCGGCGGCACCGGCATCGACCTGGTGGCCGCTTCGGTGGTCATCCACTACGACCGCTGGTGGAACGCCGCCAAAGAGGACCAGGCCACCGATCGCGTGCATCGCATCGGGCAGCGGCGTGGGGTTCAGGTCTTCAAATTGGTGACCGAGGGCACCCTGGAAGAGAAGATTGCGGCCCTGATCGACAAAAAGCGCAAACTTCAAGGCAGTGTGATCAAAGAAGATGATCCGGGTCTCTTGAAGAGTTTCACACGGGAGGAATTGCTTGATTTGATGACTGTACCGGCGAAGGTGTGAGTAGTCGATTCGGTTCGAAATCGAATTTCAGTGTCTCTGCAAAAAGCGTAAAAGTCTGACTATGTCATACTTCGGTTCATCCGGTCATCCGGATTGCCACCTCAATTGACCAACCCCTTGAGATCCAGATAACAAACTTATCGGCCGTAGGCCCTGAGCTCACGTTCGATGATATCCAGCCGATCGGGATTTGCGACCCTTGAATTTTGATAATGCAACAGATGATTGAGTTCATGGCCAAGAATAGCCTGATTGACGACGATTTGGTTGCCCAGTTTTCTTCCGAAAACATAGATGTCATTAGATGTTGTCGCATATCCAAGGATTCGGGAGTTATCAGCCGACGCTTTCTCCCATTCAAAATATTTGCGGTCACTAACGATATGTACTCTGACATTTTTCAGTTCTACCACCATGTTTAGGTTATTTGGTTCTTCGCAAGACTCAAAAGCAGTTTGCATGAGAAAGAAACCGTCACGGCGATAATCCGAAGCCAATTGGGCACAAGATGCCAGCAAGCTTGATATTAGTAATGCAACCAAGGTAAAGCTCGAATATTTTTGTATCACAAAACATCACCTCATTTCACCAGACCTTTCGTTCCAAATTTTGTCCTCCAGATTTATTAGAATGAAAGTCTCTGATGAATGCAATGAGAGCAAGACCGATGCCAAGCTTTCCGAAGAAAGATAAAAAGGCAGGATTTATTTATAACTAATTGCATTTATTTATAATTTTTTAATCTTCCGGTTTTTCTGATACATTGCGGCTTTCTATGTGGGTTGTTTAACTGGTAACATGATTGACACTATGTGGTAGCAGCTTTAGAGTGCGCAGGTCGGCAGGTCGGCAGATATTTTAGGCCTTGACTTTGTTGTGCTAACCGGTTGCACCGCCATGCAGTTCTGTTCTGACGGCTTCCCCGATATTTTCGATGGAATACGGTTTTTTTACATAAATCCTGGCGCCCAGATTTTGCGCTTTTTTTACCCGTTCCGTTTCCGAGAACCCGCTGGCGATAATCGCTTTCTGGTTGGGGCGAAATTCAAGAATTCTTTGGTACGTCTCAAATCCATCGATCCCCGGGTTCATAATCATATCCAGAATCAGCAAGTCGGCCGACTTTTCTTCCATGTATTGAACAGCCGCTTCGCCGCTCGGCACAGTTGCGGTTTGGTAGCCCAATTTTCTTAATATTTTAGAGGCGATCTCTCTTTGCTCCCGGACGTCATCGACCACCAGGATCAACTCCCCGTTGCCTTTCAAATCTTCAATCGATGATTGCGCCTTTTGTTCCTCCGATCGTTCATGAGTTATGGGAAAGTAGAGGATGAAGGTCGTGCCCCGACCCTCCTCAGTTTGGATGTCGATGTAGCCGTTGTGATCATTTACGGTGCCCCAGACCACGGCCATACCCAAACCGGTTCCGCTGCGACCCATCTTTTTCTTCGTAAAGAAAGGCTCGAATATTCTTTCCAGATCATGCTTCGAAATCCCTGTCCCGTTATCGGAGATGGATATGGTGGCATATTGGCCGGCCGCGATCTTTTCGCCGCTTCCCAGGGATTGTGTCAAATTGCGGTTTTGGGTGGATATGCGGATTTCGCCACCGTCGGGCATGGCCTCGGCGGCGTTGGAAACCAAATTCATGATGGTTTTAAAAAGATGGATAGGAGAACCTGAAATGTTATTCAAAGCGGGATCCAGGTCTGTTTCGACGGTTACCTTCTGATGATAAGAGCTCAATTTTTGATATTCCGGGCTCCTCAGGTAGTCGGAGACGATGCTGTTTAGATTCATCACCTCGGATACCCCGACGCCCCGTCTGGCCAGCGTCAGCATATCCTGGACTATGGCCGCGGCCTTCTTTCCCGTTTCCTGAATGGTTTCGATCGGCTCCCGCAAAGGACTGTCCTCGGGCAGGTCCAGCAGCAGGAGCTCCGGGTAGCTGACGATTCCGGATAAAATATTGTTGAGATCATGGGCCACCCCCCCGGCAAGCGTTCCAATCGCCTCCATTTTCTGAGCCTGCCTCAATTTTGTCTCCAAATGCTTTTGAGCAGTAATATCGCGCAAGAAATTCAGTGTGGCCGGCGATCCTTCCCACGAGATCAAGGCCGTGTTGAGATGGGTCCATAATTCCTGGCCATTTTTATTCAGGATTCTGAATTCGTAGCTGTTGGGCAGGTCTTCGCCCGCCAGCCGTTTGCGGTGGCGTCTAAACACCATATCCCGGTCTTCGGGAAAGATGATTTCAGAAAAAGGATTGGTGGCCAATTCCTGGGCCGAATAGCCGGTCAGCTCCAAAGTTCTGGGATTCGGAAATTTGATGACCTGGTCCTGGGCGATAAAAATCGCTGTATCGGCATTGTCCACCAGGAGACGATATTTTTCCTCTGACTCTCTCAGGGCGCCTTCGGCCCGCTGGCGTTCATTTATTTCCTGTCTCAGATCCTTGTTGGTTTGCGACAATTCATTGGTGCGGTCTTTGACCCGCCTTTCCAGTTCCAGGTTTGCCACCTTAACTTTTTCTCTTTCTTCCTGATAAAGATTCACCAAATAAAAATCGCGGCGAGCGGAGTACTCCATGAAGTAGCAGATCATCATGCCCAGCAAATTGGCAATACCCAAATAAAGAGTATCGTGAAATAAAATATGAAATGGCGTACCGATGATGTGTATCGAAGCCAGCACATAAGAAAATAAAAGAAGGCAACCGGGAACCGCGGCATAGATAAATCGTTCTCGAATGAAAGTATACCCAAAGATCATGCAAATGATGACTCCCACATAGTAGGAAAAAACGGTGGGTTTCGGTCCCACAATTATCATCATGGTAAAACTGAAGCCGGTTACGAATATGTAAAAGGACTGAATTAATTGCCAAAATTTAGCGTAGTAGGACGAATAAGAAAATAGCAGGCCGATTATAAAAATTGGGATGACGATCCCGTAACGGATCGTCCAAACTGCAGCTTTGGACTCCGGAAACAGTACTAATTCCAATATACCGCTAAAGCCGTATAAGACAATGGTAAATATATGGCATAGTCTTGAATGCTTAACATTTGTCAAAAAATAATTCGACAGGAAAAGCTTTTCAAGACCAGCCTGATCATCACGGAAGGAGAGTGTTAGTGGATTGATCTCCAACTTGACGTCGTTTGATCGATGCTGCGGTCCTGCCACCAAATTGTTTTTAAACGATATTGAACTCATCAGCCGTGAATTTTCCGCTGAAACATGAAATTAAGTCACGTTAATCCATTTTGTTATGATTTTGATGAATAATCCGCATCTTTCGGTGGAGAGTTTTACTTCTAATAATCTATACCTAAAACTCTATCTTGTACAAGCAAAATTTATGCCTTTTTGTGAAAAAAAGTAATAAATATAAAACTGCAAATACAATGGGTTAATGATATCTTAAATCGATGGTATACCCGGATATGGTGCACAGTTAAAAGGTTGACTGTTTTATCCACAAGATCCAACGGTAGCGTCCCTGGTTTGCCTGATGCAAACCGTGAACCATAAATGCTTGTGCTGATTTGTAGGGTTTTATCTAAAAATGATTCAGTTAACATTTTAAATTAAGAAAGTTTTTAAAATTCAGCTATCAAATTAAATTTACTAAATATCTGATTTTTTTATTATTTATTTCGTTTGACCTTGAATGTGATTTCCCCACATGTTAACAATATTCTTGGTAGTTTAGCAGCCAGCGCGGTACAGGTAAGATCTGGCCGGTTTTCCAACCTAACAGTATGATCAGGCCATCCGACCTATGGCAGCTGATTGTGCTTCGCGATATATATCATTAATTCACCCGTAGCGCCACAAAATGGTGTCACATGTAAATTGAGGTTTTGGGAGAGAATCAATTGAACAGGAAATCCACTTCTATCCCAATTGCTGTAATCGGATTGGGCTGCTGCTATCCCGGATCCCATTCTCCCCGGCAACTTTGGGAAAATGTGCTTAGCCGCCGTCGCCAGTTCCGACGCTTTCCCGACTGTCGACTGCCTTTGGCCGAATATTTTCATGAAGACATCACCGCGACGGATAAAGCCTATGCCCGCCAGGCCGCCCTCATTGATGGATTCGAATTTGATTGGTCGGCCAAGCGTATTCCCAAATCGACTTACGAAGCAACGGATATCGTCCATTGGCTCGCCCTGGATACGGCCCTGCAGGCCATCGCTGACGCCGGATTCAGCGCCGGCAATTTCCCCGGCCCACGAACGGGAGTGATCGTTGGCAACAGTCTCACCGGCGAGCAAAGCCGTTCCAATAGCCTGCGACTCAGGTGGCCGTTTGTCCGCAAAGTATTTTTAGCCGCCGCCCAACAATGCGGCATGCCGGCCACAGAAATCCACCGGCTGGAAGATGTTCTGGAAGCCAACTACAAATCAGTATTTCCAGCCGTCAACGAAGACACCCTGGCCGGTGGACTTTCCAATACCATTGCGGGCCGCATCTGCAACTACCTGAATGCCGATGGGGGGGGGTATACGGTTGACGGGGCCTGTTCCTCCTCGCTGCTGGCAATCACAACGGCTGCCGCCGGACTGGCTGACGGCGAACTGGATTTGGTCCTGGCCGGCGGTGTCGATGTCAGCCTGGATCCTTTCGAACTGATCGGTTTCTCGAAAACCAAAGCTTTGGCGCCAGGGGAAATGACCGTTTACGACCGTCGCAGCGCCGGTTTTATTCCCGGCGAAGGATGCGGTTTTGTTGTGTTGAAGCGCCACAGCGACGCCCTCAGAGACCGCGACTACATCTATGCGGTTTTGCACGGTTGGGGGATTTCGTCCGACGGCAGTCATGCCGCCCTGACCGCGCCGAGTGTCCCCGGCCAGGCTCTCGCCCTGGAGAGAGCCTATGCCAAAGCCGGTTACGACATCCAAGACTTGGACTTTATCGAGGGGCATGGCACCGGCACCGCGGTCGGTGATCGCATCGAGTTGGAGGCCATTGCAGCCGCCCTTAACGACAGGCCGCAGCCGCAAGGCAACGGCCCACGTTTTTGTGGTATATCCTCGTTGAAATCGATCATGGGCCACACCAAAGCCGCCAGCGGGGTCGGTGGCTTCATCAAGGCGGTAATGGCGGTCAATCGTCGTATATCACCGCCAACGGCAGGGTGCCGTTATCCGAATGCGACTTTTGAACAGACAGCAACACGGATTTATCCCATCCAACAGGGCACCCGCCATGAGCCGACCCAAACTTTAAGGGCCGGAATTTCGGCCATGGGATTTGGCGGCATCAATTGCCATGTCACCATCGCGTCGGCCGAACCGCCCAGACGGCGGCTTGAACCGGCAATCGATGAACGGGCTCTGATGGTTTCAGCGCAGGAGGATGAATTATTCATATTCAGTGGCAGTGATGCATCTGAGATAAGTGCAAAATGTCGTGAGATCTCTGAAACCGTCAAAGGAGCCAGTTTGGCTGAGCTGACCGATTTGGCAGCCCATCTGGGAAACCAGGTGAACCCGCAGCATCCGTGGCGGGCGGCCTTAACGGCCGGCAGTCCGGATGAGGTCCGCCAAAGGTTGCAAAAACTGCAGTCGTACCTGAACTGCGGCAGCGTTGATCCCGGCGATGTGTATCAGAATGCACCGGATCGCATTTGGATCGGACATTCGGTGAAACCGCCGCGTATTGGACTGCTGTTTCCGGGACAGGGGTCTCAGAAACTGAATATGGCCCGAATTCTGGTCGAACGATTTCAGTGGGCGCGGGAAATCGCCCAAATTGCCGACCACTTGAGTGCTGAGTTTCAAGCTGCACCACTTAGCCAAATCGTAAATCCACCGCTTGATCGAGCCCGGGACGCCGGGCAGGTTGACGCATGGCAACGGACCCTGTCCCTGACGGCTAACGCCCAGCCCGCTGTCTGCCTGGCTTCTATTCTCTGGTTCAAGTTCCTGCAGGATCTGGGGATCGTGCCGGTGGCCGTCGGCGGGCACAGTCTCGGGGAAGCAGCCGCTTTTTATGCGGCCGGTGCTTTTAATGAAAAGACTTTGATGCGCTTTGCTTTTCTGCGGGGACAGGCCATGACGCCACCTCAGAACCAAGCGGGCGCCATGGTGGGCCTGAAGTGCAGCCGCCGCCAAGTGGACCGGCTGCTCGAGACGATATCTGAAGGATTTGCCGAATTGGCCAATATCAACGCGACTAACCAGATGATTGTCTCCGGTGACGCCGCTGGCATCGAACAGATTTGCCGCCTGGCTGATGCCGCAGGAATTGCAACGCATGTATTGCCCGTCTCGAATGCCTTTCACAGCCGGCTGATGGCTCCGGCCGCGGAAAAGCTTGCCAAAAAAATGCCGTTGCCCCCCAAGGTGGCGAAACTGAAAATGCGCCTGTTCAGAGGAACGGACGGCAATGAGGTTTTTGCAGGACAGAATCTAACCGACCATTTTGTTCACCAGGTAACGGCTCAGATCCAATTTCCCGCCTTGGTCGAGTCAATGGCCAATGTATGCGATATTATAATCGAAGCCGGACCGGGCCAGGTGTTGACCGGACTGGTGAATTCAGCCTTCAATGGCGATAGCCCCATCTGTCTGCCCACGGAATCATCCCCCCTTCAGACCGGGGACTTGAATCGGCTGCTGGCCAGACTTTTTGTCAGCGGCTCTGCCATCAACTGGGACAAATTGTATGCAAACCGACTGGTGCACCCGTTTGCTGCACCTGGCGATAAATCTTTTTTTCGCAATCCCTGCGAAATACCGCTTATCGACAGTGATGGGAAGCAACAAGTGCCTCACTCCCCAATTACCTCGTCGGCCGAAACGATGTTGTCGGATTTGGCCGGTGTCTCTCAACAAAAGATCAATGAATATCTGAAAAAGCGCGGCCCGTTTCTGGCCGAAGTGATCAAGGCCGATCTTAAGCACAACCTTATTGAAGAAAATTCGGGTGAGGGAGCCTGCCGGATCGAAACCGTCTCCGGAGCTGCAATTAGCCTCGCCGAGAAAAACGCCCTGGGGGAGCGTCTGGGCAACGAGCAATTTTATACCATGATTGTGGCGGCCACAGGATTTCCGAGGGAATCATTGGCACCCGATCTGCGTCTCCTGGATGATTTGAATCTGGACTCCATCAAATCCGGGGATCTGATCGCCGGCTACGCTGAAAAATTAGGGCTTGCGGGGCAAGTTGACCCGGCTTCCCTGGCGAATGCCACGATCCACGAAATCGTCAATCTGTTCGAACGTTTGTGTTCAACTCAAAATTCCCACAGTCCAAAGGATATCGGACTTACCAAGCAAGACGCATTGCAAGAACTGGTTCAAATCGTCACTCGGTTCAGTAGACATCCCGTCTCAGATATATCCATTAAGGCACCAGTGGGTTCGCACCTGGGGCTTGGGGCAGATCATCTTGAAGAGATGCTGCAGGAGATTTCCGGGAAGCTCCACCTGGATCTCAACATCGACCTTGATCCCCTGATCAATCGAAGTTTAGGCCAGATTGCCGAGATTATCGCCCGCGTTGCCAAGGACGGTAAAGCAAAGACGCCTGCACCGCCCACCAATCTATCCCCCCCCTGGGTCCGAGAGTTTCAAATCAGCCTGATTGAAAAGGAGCAGCCTGGTTTGCCGCCCTGGTTTGGAAAACGCACGGAAGACCAATGGTCCCGGTCTCAGGTTTTGATATTGGGCGACGATACCCAGGACAGCGTCTGTCGGGCTCTGGCTGATCATTTGATTAAAGAGGGTGCTGGAGTCCGGTGTCATAGTTATGGCACCGCGGTCTCACAGTCCTTTACCGATGGGGTTGAGCGCTTTTCTCATTTTATCGCGGTTTTGCCGCGCGCTTATCATGAAACTAAACAAGTCGAAGATCGGCTGAAGGCGATCATCAGGCGTCTGGTCAGCGCAGCCATTCCGCCGCCGGCCAGCCGCGGTCGCCGCCGTCGCAACTGCCTGGCTTTCGTCCAGTTCGGCGACGGGTACTTTGGGACACGTCCCGCCGCCGGCCATCTTGGCCGGTGCTGCGCCTCGGCCCTGGCCAAGAGCGTGCATCTCGAGCGCCATGATTTGAAAACTCGGGTGCTTGATTTCGATCCGACACTGACCGAAGCCGAGATTGCAGCAAAAACCATCAGTGAAATGCAAGGCCCCGAAAGCTTTGCCGAAATCGGCTACGACCGGTCGCTTGTGCGAAGGGCCTATGAGGCTGTCGCGCTACAGCCCTTGGAATACAGATTAGACCCCGTTTCGTGGTCACCTGAAGATGTCATACTTGTGACGGGAGGCGCCAAAGGCATTACGTCTGAATGCGCCTTGGCCCTGGCCCGCGCCACCGGAGTTCGCATAGCGCTCATCGGACGCACACCGCTGCCGGCAGATGAAGAACACGTTGCGCAAGATGAGAAGATATTGACCCTGCTGCAGCGGTATGAACGTCACGGACTGGAGGTGCGTTACTATAGTTGTGATGTCTGTGATCGAAATCTATTAAGAGAGACGCTGCAACGAATCCGGCAAGATCTGGGTAAAATCACCGGCGTCATCCACGGTGCCGGACTCAACATTCCGCGCCGCATAAATCAAACAACGGCTGAGGAAGCTTTTACAGAGATTTCACCCAAAGTTATCGGTGCGCTAAATATTCTGGCTGAGTTGAGCCATGATCCGCCTAAGATTATCGTCGGTTTGACATCGATCATCGGCATCACCGGCATGCCGGGCAACAGCTGGTACGCCTTTTCCAATGAGGCTTTAGATCTAATTTTACGCGGTTTCAGGGCGGATCATCCTCATACCCGGACCCAGTCGGTGGCCTACAGCATCTGGCGTGATGAAGGTATGGGGGCAAGACTGGGCAGTGTCGCAGCCTTAAAAAACAAGGGCATCGATGCTATTCCGACCCACGAAGGTGTGAAGCGGTTTGTGCGGCTGTTTCTGCATAACCCGGGAGCTCACCAGGTGATCGTTGCTGCCCGCATGGCTGCGTTCGAAACCCTGGAAATGCGAGACTCACCGCACATCGAGGGTGCCAGATTTTTGGAAAAGCTGATACAGCATACCCCCGGCGTGGAATCGGCTTTCATGGCTCACCTGTCAACGGAGCAGGATCTTTACCTGCAAGATCATCGCTTCAACGGCTCTTATCTTTTCCCGGCTGTATTCGGTCTGGAAGCGATGTCCCAGGTGGTGGCTCATGTCGCGGGAATTTCCGAATTCCACAGAGTGAGGATAGAGGACCTGCAGTTGCAGCGGCCCATAACCGTGGATCCCGAAAAGGGAACGAGTATTGTTATATATGCCCAAGTGCAGGAACGTTTTTCGGAAGAAGATCGCTTCATCGTTAAGGCAGGTATTTTCAGACTTGGAACGGATTCGGAATCGGATTTTTTTTCAGCCAGATTTGCATTGGGCCGGTCAGATCGACCGACTGTCCATTTGCCGGGCGGGCACCGGAAACTGTTGAACTTCAATCCGGCGGACCTTTACCGCGAGCGACTCTTGTTTCAAGGAGCGCGATTTCAAAGGATCGACAAAGTCTATCAGCTCGATCAGTACGGGGCGAGATCCGGTACGGTGGTGCTGGGCACTTCATCCTGTGCTCAAGATCCGGGACAACTTGCATTTGCCAACTCCGAAACACGCAAACTGATGTTGGGCGATCCTTTCCAGCGCGATACCCTGCTGCAATCGGCAGCTTTAATGATTCCGCAGGATACCTCCCTGCCAATTTCCGTCAAACGGTGGGACATTTATCGCTGCGGGCCGGATTTATCCGAATTGGACCGTTTTTATATCCAAACCCGCGTGGAAGCCTCACAGGAGGACAAAGTAAGCGCTGCGGTAAGGTTTATCAGCGCCAAAAAGGAACTTATAGAGAATTTGGAAGGATACAGCTTAAAGGTGTTGCAGCATCACGCCGACTATCCAACTGTTGCGGATTTACTGGAGCCGGACGATTATGATACGGTGGATCTACAAAAATATTTAACCCGCTTGACGCATGCGACCAATCTGAAGTTACCCTATGTCGGCTTGGCGTTTCTTCCCGGCATTCATGACCTATCAAAAAACAGGAGACGAGAGCTAGCGCGCCCATTGCTTGCGAAGACCGTCCAAAAAGCCAGCGTACCCGAGCAAACCACCGAAGGCCAGGTTGAGGTAAGCTGGCAGCGATCCGGCAAACCTGTCGTCTCGTCGTCAAAGGAGACCCTGGAGGTCTCATTGGCCCACGATCACCGTTACTGCATTGCCGCAGTGGCACAACAGCCGGTTGGGTGCGACATCGCCCCTGTGACGCATCGATCTCTGCGGCAGTGGAAAGCACTGTTGGGACCAATATGCCGAACCCTGATCGATGAACAGTTGGATGCGGACGCTCTCGATCTGAAATGCACCTCGCTTTGGGCTGCTAGAGAGGCTCTGCAAAAATTGGGTATCACAAATGTCAATTCCTTTTCCGAAGAACAGCACGCGGAAAATGGAACCGTGCTTCATTGCGACACAAGCGAAGGCTTGAGAAAAATTGTGACATTCCCAATTTTGCTTACCCGCGGCAAAAAGCGGGTGATCGCTGTGAGTGTTGTGGACACTCGCGAACAGATTGCGGAGGAGCATCCGCCTGAAGTTGATTACCCCGGATACGGGGACCTGTTCGATCGGCAACACTATAAGGTTGTTGAAGGCGGTCCCCAGGGACAAGTCGCCTTCATCCAGCGTTTTCCAGTTACGTTCCATCATGCAGGTCAGTTAAGTCGACATGTATATTTTAGCCATTATTTCTTTTGGGCCGGAATGGTCCGGGAAGCGTCCGCCTGGCCCATCCTGAGGAGAATATCGAACCAGTTCGCGACAGGGATGTGGGGAGGGGTGACAAATTTTGCGGATCTGAGAGTCCTCGGGGAAGCGACAACTCGTGACCTAATCGAAGTTTGGATGTGGTCACTGGGAAATAGCGGCTCGCAGAATTCAACGACTGAACTGACTTTTGATTTTCGAAAGGTGCTTCCCGGAAACAATTATGAACGTTTGGCCGTTTTAGAACTAAAGACAACATGGGTCAGAATTCTCGATCATGGTATCGTGAGTGTAGAGCCGTATCCCGATTATTATGCGTCTTTTTTAAAGGACATGCAGCCCCGCTTCCAAGCACCAAATACACCACAAAAGCTACCGGAACCCTTGAAGTCATTATATAAAAATGACGATGAACACTTTTTATACACTTCACCATCGGGGCCGGTCGTCGAACCGGTCCTGTATTCCCAATTCATCGATACGTCGCTGGAGGATGCCAATATTGCCGGCAACATCTATTTCGCGAACTATTATGCCTGGCAAGGCCGGATTCGGGATCGATATTTTTATAGCCTCATTCCGGAATGTTTCCGGGGGATTGGAGAATCCGGCGAATTGATTTGTCTGAACTGCAGAGTCGACCATCTGCGGGAGGCGATGCCTTTTGACCGTATCGAAGTCGTCATGGCGCTTAAAATGCTCAAAACCTCCCGTGCGACACTTCATTTCGATTACTTCAAAGCCCTGCCGGACGGTCGCCAATTGAAATTGGCTACCGGCGAGCAAACTGTGGTTTGGGTGCGCCGGGATGCCGACAAAAAACCGGTGCCCCATCCATTCCCAACGGCGGTTCACAGGGCTCTGCGCGAGTCTTTTACCCAAAAGTTGTCTAAAGCTGCCAGCTTTTAAAAGCATCCCTTGGCGGTGCAAATCGTCTGGTAACGCCGGCCTTTCCTCGGTTCCGCCTCCCTGAGCATTGATCGAGCCCCAAGACCAAATCCGGACAAGCCGAAATTGAAGATTGAATATTGAATTTTTGTGGTTCGTCCTTGGCGGATCTATTTTATTCTGCCTCGGATCAAGATTCGGCACTTGATTTTCACTGCTGATTTTGTGCCGGGAGCGAATCGAAAAAATCCATGATTGCCCCACCGGCATTCTTGGGCCAGAGATGGGGATAGAATTTTCCGCGACGGTTGTAATCCTCCGAGTGCGGGCACCAGATTACCGGGTTCGGTGCTTGGGCCGGGCCATAGCACTCACAATTCAGATCTCGCGGTTCGCAGGGCCGTGCCGACGGCTCCAGCTCGTTTTGAGCCAGGGCCCAATCCCGGGCCTTCAACCCGCGTGACACGGGTACCAAATCGTCTTTGGGATTGTGCATGATCATGGCCGCCGCCGGTCCGCTGCATTTGATGTCCCAGATGCGTCCGCCGACCGTGCCCACGCCGCGGATGACCGATCCGCGGGCACAGCCCAGGCTGTTGGCAAAGCTGGCCCCCAGTGAGTGGCCGACCGCAAAAACCTGTTCGCGGTCAATGCAGTAATCCTTTCTGAAGGATTCTAGCAAGGCGTCAAACAGGGCGAAATCCCGCAGTTGATTTCTTGGATCGCTGCGCGTGTACCAGCTGTACTTGCCGTCGGCTGCGATCAGACCGGCAGGATAGACGAAGATCGTCGGGTCTTTTGAGTTTTGTTCGATGCGGTAGTACTTGCGTACACGATTATTGGGAGTGGAGCGGCCGTGGAAGGCGAAAATCAGGCGATGGGCGACTCGGGGGTCGTAAGACGCCGGTAAGACCAGGATGAATTCACGGATATGTCCGTCGACCTTGATGGACGTCGGCAAGGCAGCGGGAGGTGGGTGCCCGCAGCCATCTGAACGATTGGCCCTCTCATCCGCGCCACAGCTTGCCGCGATGATCAACATCGATATCAGAATTGTTGCAGATCGAAGTATTATCACCATCATTAATGCTCCATTGATTGAGGGCAAGCCCCTGGGTCTCTCAATCAGTTTCATCCTCTTGCAGACTTATGACAGAAGACAGATGCCAGATGCCAGAAGACAGATGTCAGATGACGAAGCCAGAGACAGAAATCAAATCGTTATTTGTTATTAGTTATTGGTTATTGGTTCCAAGCGACAGATTACTAAAAACGGCTGAAATATCAATTTCTTAATAGCATTGGAAATCGATTGGCAACCGATTAACCTAATTCAAAAGACGCATTTCAATTGCCGAACACCGAAAGCCGAACGCCCAACACCCAATGCCGAAGGCCGTTAACCCTATACCCTAACCCTTTTAGCTCATACCAGGTTTTCCCGGCATCCGGTATCTTCTATCCAGCATCCAGCATCGAGTATCCAGCATCCAGCATCCAGCATCCAGGAACAAGGCGCCTGATCATTTAGGAAACACCGCGCCTTTATCAGCACTGGAAACCATGGTGGCATAGCGGGCCAAATAACCGCTCTTGATTTTGGGCTCGAATACGGGCAGCTCCGACAGTCTTTGCCGGATCTCGTCTGCTGATAGTTCTACGTTCAATTGATTCTCGGGGATGTCGATAGCAATGATATCCCCCTCCTTGACCGCGGCTATCGGACCGCCGGCTGCGGCCTCCGGCGACACATGCCCGATGGCCGATCCTCGGCTGGCCCCGGAAAAACGGCCGTCGGTAATCAGCGCCACCTCCCGGTCCATTCCCATGCCGGCCAGAGCGGAGGTCGGCGAGAGCATTTCCTGCATGCCCGGCCCCCCTTTCGGTCCCTCGTAGCGGACGACGATGACATCCCCTTTGTGGATTTGAGCGTTCATGATGGCTTGATAAGCATCTTCTTCCGAGCTGAAAATGCGGGCCGGACCTGAATGCACCAGCATCTCATCGGCAACGGCAGCTTGTTTGACAATGGCACCATCCGGAGCCAGGTTGCCGGTTAACACCGCCAGACCGCCGGTGGCATGGACCGGGTTAGCCGTCGAACGAATGACGGCCGGATCTTTTACCCCAGCCTGTGTCTCATCCAGCATCTCTCCGAGGGGTTTGCCGAACACCGTCATGGTCTCTGTATTAATGAGACCGGACTGTGCGAGCTCTATTATGATAGCCGGAATTCCACCGGCATAAAAAAAGTCCACCACATGGTGGGGGCCGGCCGGGGCGATGGAGGTCAGGTGCGGAATTTTTTTGGATACTTCTCCAAAGTCTTTGAGGGTAATATCGATTTCGCCATAGTGGGCGATGGCCGGGATATGTAAAGCCGTGTTGGTGGAGCCGCCCAGGGCCATATCCGCGGCAATGGTATTGTAAAAGGCTTCTTTGGTCATTATATCCCGGGGTTTGATTCCGGCATTGACTAATTCCACAGCCTTATAGCCGGTCTGTTTGGCCAGCCATATCCTTTCGGCAAAGACCGCCGGTGCACTGCCGTTGAAAGGCAACGCCATACCCAGAGCCTCCGCCAGATTGCTCATGGTGTTGGCCGTGAACATTCCGGAACAGGATCCGACCCCCGGACAGGCCTTGCATTCAATTTCGGTCAACTCTCCTTCAGAGATCTTGCCGCTTTTAAAACGGCCGACCGCCTCGAAGACCTTATCCAGGCCGGTATCCCGGCCCTGAACTTTGCCTGGCAGCATGGGGCCGCCGGATATAAAAATGGAGGGTATGTTCAGCCGCGCGGCGGCAATCAGCATCCCCGGAATGATTTTATCGCAGGAGGACATTAGCACCAGCCCGTCAAACGGGTGAGACGTCGCCATAATTTCCAGCGAGTCAGCGATTAATTCCCGGCTGGGCAGCGAATATTTCATCCCCACATGATTCATGGCGATACCGTCGCAGACACCAATGGTGTTAAACACCACCGGTGTTCCGCCGGCGGCGTAGATTCCGGCTTTGACGGCATCCACCAGTTTGTCCAGGTGCATGTGTCCCGGGATGATTTCGTTGAAGGAATTGGCGATCCCGATCATCGGCCGCTCCATTTCCCAGTCGGTAAAGCCCTCGGCCCGCAACAGCGAGCGATGGGGCGCCCGCTCCGGGCCTTTGGTCATTAAATCACTGCGTTTACTCATTATCATTTCCTTTTTCTTTGAATTCGGTTTGACCTTAGCCATCAGAAATTTGGACACAGTTTTGCATAGATTTTCATGTATTTTAAAAACGAATCACGTTGAAGACGTGACCTAAAGCCCGCAAAATATCGAACGGTGGATTTGTTTCGCTCTGTTCTTTTCGAAAATAAAATTAATAGAATCCCTTAATTCGATATTCGACTTTGGTCGCACTGGAGTTTCTTTCTTGATTGGACTGAACGCTCGCGGCCAGAGGCAGCGCTGACACCTGAAACCTGACACCTGAAACCTTCAATCAAATTCCAACGCGTTTCTCTACAGTAGTCAGGGTTTCGTCAATTATTCCGATCATATCATCGATCTGGTCTTCCGTGATTATGTAGGGCGGGCCGAATATGAGCGTGTCTCCCTGCTGGCCGCGGTTGCATCCAAAGGAGGATTCGATGTGCACGCCCCGGGGAAGCGCCTCATCCTGAATCTGCTGCGAGAAATGCAGCTGGGGGTCAAGGCATTCTTTGGTGGTTTTGTCTTTAACGAATTCCACCCCCCATTGAAGCCCCCGGCCCCGAATGTCACCGACGGTGGGGTGGGCCTTCAACACCTGCAATTTGTCGGCCAGGTAACCCCCGATGTCCGCACAGCGTTCCACCAGCCGGTTGTCCTTCAGGTAGTCCAGCACGCCGCAGGTCACGGCCGCTGCCACCGGGTTGCCGCCGTAAGTGTGCCCGGAGCCGAAGATGCCGGAGTTGTTGGCGATAACATCAAATATTTTATCCTGCATCACGGCAGCCCCCACCGGGAAATAGCCGGCACTCAGACCTTTGGCCAGGGCGATGATGTCGGGTACGACATCATGATGCTGGTAGGCGAACCACTTGCCCGTGCGGCCGACACCGCTCATGACCTCGTCCAATATCATGAGCACATCGTATTTGTCGCAGATTTGGCGGATTCTTGTAAAATGCTCGTCCGGCGGGTGGGCTGCCGCCAGCGAGTGGCCGGAGACCGGTTCGGCGATGTAGGCCGAAACCGTATCCGGACCCAGACACAAAATCTCGTCTTCCAGGGCCTGGGCGCATTGCAGGTCACAGGATTCAGGCGACTCACCGTACCAGCAGCGATAGCAGTAAGTCGCCGGCAGATGGACAAAGTCATTCAAATAGGGCGTAAAATCAGCCCGCCGCGAGGTGAAACCGGACCATGACAAAGCGCCCAGGGTGGCGCCATGGTAGCTTTGCCAGCGGGAGATTACCCGAAATTTGGTGGGATTGCCGTTGTCGATATGGTATTTGCGGGCCAGCTTGACGGCCGTCTCCGTTGCTTCGGATCCGCCGGAAACAAAAAAGACGCGATCCATATCTCCTCCGGTTAATTCACAAACTTTGGCGGCCGCCTGTTCCAGTTCGGGGGTGATAAACGCTCGGCGAAACACGAACGCCACCCGCTGCATTTGTTCGGCCACTATGTCGGCGATTTCCTTGACCCCATGGCCGATGCTGCAGACAATGGCACCGCCGCTGGCATCGATAATACGGTTGCCCTGATCATCATACAAGTAAATTCCCTCTGATTTAACGATGGCGGGATTTTTCTTATTTAACAAAAATCCAAGAACGTGATCATTTTCCCCGGAGGTCATGGTGTTCTCCTTTGTGGTAGAGGTTCAAGGTTCAAAGGTTCAAGGTTCAAAGGTTCAAGGTTCAGAGGTTCAAAGTTCAAGGTTCAGGGGTTTGGGGCTTCGCCCTTCGGGCTTCGACCCCACACGCAAGGTTCAGAGGTTCAGGGTTGAGCGTTCAGGATTGTCTTACAAAAGCACCATCGTATGGATTCGGAATCAAAGACTTATAAAATCGGCACCGAAAAAAGATTGAACGTCGAACATCGAACATCGAACGTCCAATAAGGTATCGATTCTCTCAATCTTTTATAAATTAGATAGAATACACTATTCGATGTTGGAAGTTCAGCGTTCGATGTTCATCAGTTAATTTTTCATTCAGCATTTATGAGTTGATGGGTTACTTCAGGAACAAGTTTTTTTCCTGAACTTCCGAATCTATGAACGATCTATGATTTATAACTTTCTGCCGGCATTGTATCCCTGATGCACCGCATCAAAGGCCATGGCCACCCGGCCGGCGTCACCGATCACCTCATAGGGAATGCCCTTTTGCGTAATCACTTCGACCAGCGGAGCATAGGGTTCGGCGCCGGCGGCCAGGACTACGGTATCGGCCGGGATCTCTTCTGTATTCCCGTCTATTTCGACCTTGACCACTGTGGCGGTGATCTCCAGGGCTTTGGTGGCCGCCCGGGTTTGGATGCCCTTGCGGGAGAGATCCTGCAGAATTCCCCAGCGCGTCGTTTTGCCGATGTCTTTGCCCATTTTGTCGATCATTTCAATAACGACAATGTCTTTCGTTCCGCGCGTGGCAAGTTCGTACAGGACCTCAGGATCCTCGGCCCGGTTTACCAGCAGGAATTTAAGTGCTTCGGCGGACAGGGTTCCTTTTTCGGCCAGATACAATGCGGTTTCGACTCCAACAGCGCCACCACCGATGACAACGACTTGCCTGCCGGTCGTCACCTTTTTCTGCAGCACATCCCAGGCCTGGACAACGTGGGGCAAGTCGATGCCCGGAATCGGCGGCCGAATCGGCACGGCACCGGCGGCCACTATGATGGTGTCCGGCTGCTCTTGCTCGATAAGCTTTTCATCCACGGTCTGATTGAGCACCACCTTGATCGAGGTCAGCGCGACCTGTTGCCCCAGGTCTTTGGCCAATTCGGCAAATTCCTCACGACCCGGCGGTGCGGCCGCCAGATAGAGTTGGCCGCCCAGACGGTCGCTTTTCTCATAAAGCGTTACCTCATGGCCCTTTTCATGGGCCGCCAGCGCGGCACTCATGCCGGCCGCGCCGCCGCCGACAATCATGACCTTTTGAGGATTCGCTGATTTTTCAATGATGATTTCCTTCTCGTAACCCGCTTTGGGATTGCAGAGGCATTCCACGGGTTTGAGTTTAAACAGGTTGTCAAAGCAGCCCTGGGCGCAGGCAATACAATGCACAATATCGGATTCGCGGCCGCTGCGGGCTTTTTCCGGCAGATAAGGGTCGGCTATCAGGGGGCGGCCCATGGCCACCATGTCGCACAAACCGTCGGCGATCATTTCCCGCGCCGGAGCCGGGTCATTGATCCGATGGCCTGATATTACCGGTATATCCACCAATTCCTTGATTCCTTTGGCCAGATACCCGAAGACACCGCGGGGCACCGATGTTACAATTTGCGGGACCCTGGCTTCGTGCCAGCCGACATTGATATTCAAGGCGTCAACGCCGGCCGCTGCCAGGCATTTGGCATATTCCTGCAAATCCTGGCGCCCGTTGCCGCCGGGCATAAAATCATTGCCGTTCATTCGGACCATCAACGGGAAATCACCGCCGACTTCCCGGCGGATGGCCCCGATGACTTCCAACCCGAAACGCATGCGGTTGTCAAATGTACCGCCGTATTCGTCTTGACGCTGATTGGTCAGGGGTGAAAGAAATTCACTGATCAAATACCCGGTTCCGCTGAGCACTTCCACGGCATCATACCCGGCCGCCTTGACGCGCCGGGCGGCCTGGGCAAAATGATCGACTATTTCCTTGATTTCATCAAGAGCCAGTTCGCGGGGCGTTTCGCGGGTCATGCGGGAAGGCACGGCTGAAGGCGCCACGGCCTGTTTGCCGTCCAGGAAGAAAGAAAAATTATAGCGGCCGGCATGATTGATCTGAACCGCCGCCCGGGCCCCGTTTGATTGAATTGCCCGGGCCAGGCGCTGCAACCCGGGGATAAATTCATCTTTGTGGGCCCCGATATTGGTGGAATTGCCGGACAATTCATCGACCGTAGCATAGCCGACGGTGATGATACTTACCCCGCCGCGGGCGCGCTCCGCATAAAAATCGAGCAGTTGATCGGTGACTTCAAAGTCCCGCGCCATGTTCATATGCATGGCCGGCAGGTAAATTCGATTTTTTAGCTCAAGCTGATTGATCTTAATGGGTTCAAATAACGGATCTTTCACTATACCTCCTTATTTTTAAATGAACTAAAATTCAAAAAATGACTAAAATGAACTAAAATTGAGGATTCGCTCGCGCAGCGCAGGCGCTTGCGCCGCGTGTCGCTCAGGCATTTTAAGAAAAATAGATAGAATGCCTTGCTTCAATCTTCAAGTCTCCGCCGCCGGGGGAAAGCCTGACACCCGAAACCTGACACCTGAAACCTTCAGCTTTACGGTTCCGACAGCTCGATTGAAATACCGCCGAATGCTCCCGGTGCGGTAAAGGCAATCTTTTTGCCCCGCAACCCGGTTCGGGGTTCATGATCCATCATTGGAATGTCCTTGCCCTTTAGCATTGCAACGTCCTTATCCATGTCGTCCGACAGCAGGGCAAAATGGTGAATTGCATCCCCTCTTTCCCGGTGGAATTTTGCCAGAAATCCGTCTTCGCTGTCATCCTGCAAAAATTCCAGGGCAATCTCGTTCATTTCTACGACTGCACATTTCATCTTCTTATCGGGAAACTCCTTTATGAGCGGTTTTTCAAACTCGATGATTTGTGACAGCGCCTTCAGACTTTTTTCTATATCTTTGACGACAATGCCTATATGACCGATACCTTTTATCATGGTTATACTCCCAATTTTTTATGTCCGTTTAATCCGTGTTCATCTGTGTTCAAATACAATTAGATATTCGCCGGGTGAAAAACGTCGTAGATCATAAGCTCTTCGGTGACATTGAAAATCTTATGTTTCGCACTCATGGGCACCCGCACCACCACTCCCGGTTCCAGCGAAAAACTTCCGGCGCCTTCCACAAACATTTCAGCTTTGCCCTGGATGGGATAGAGAATATCCACCTGCTCATCGTGCGTGTGCTCCGGTATCTCGACGCCGGCCGGCACTTTTACCAGGATGCAGCTGACATTTAAGTCATGGTCTCTCTTTGTCACCAAAGGCTTTATTGAAACTCCCGTTGCCAGGGGATGGGGTTCCCAGGATTGAGTGTCAACATTGGTGCATATTTCCATTTATAATTTCTCCTTTAATAATACATGCAAACGCCGGCCGCTGACCCCGCTGAAGAGTAGCCAGTTTGATCGAGAAAGAAACTAAAAAAAAGCAAATATCGAATATCGAACAAGGAATAATGAACGTCGAATTAAGGTATTCTATCGGTTTAAGTTTTTTTGAAATAATCAGAGCGACTTGTCGGGTCGTAGCCGTAGGCGAAGCCTGAAGCGATTCCACATGTCATCATTCGATATTTCTTGTTCGATATTCTGCGGTTCGCTTTTAATTTTTCATGAAGTTTCATACACAACCTCCGTTGTCTAACAGTCTTTTTTAAGGCTGTCAAAACTAAAAAACAGCTTGACAATGTCACCGATCGGTGATTTAATTGAACAATAAGAAAATTCAAAGCAATGGCCAAATCTAAAAAACCAAATAAAGCTGTGGTACACGAGACCAAACCCCGGGACCGTGAGGCGACGCGTGCTCGCCTGATCAAAGCCGTCGGCAGTCTTTTGGCCCGTGAGGGTTTCAAAAGTGTGGGCGTTAATGCGGTCGCCCGGGAAGCCGGGGTGGACAAGGTGCTGATCTACCGCTACTTCGGCGGGCTGCCGGAACTGATCGCAGCCTATGGCCGTGAAGGCAATTTCTGGCCCTCCATCAAAGAACTGGCCGGTGGCGATGTGGAAGCATACAGTCAACTGCCTATGACCGACCAGCTGTCCCAATTGAGCCGAAATTTTATGAATGCCATCCGAAGGCGGCCGATTACCCAGGAAATTCTGGCGTGGGAAATGGTCGAGCGTAACGAGCTGACCATCGAATTGGAAGCGGTCCGTGAGAATACGATGATGAATTTTTTTGATATGTTTTTTCCTTCAACCGAAAAGGGCCCCGATATTGCAGCGATGGGCGCCATAATCGGCGCCGGTGTCAGCTACCTGGTGAGCCGCGGGCGCCAAATCAGCATATACAACGGAGTTGATCTTCAGTCCGAAGCCGGCTGGCGACGACTGGAAATGGCAATCGTCACCATGATTAAAGGTTTGTTCGCTGGTGCTAATAGCCGATGAAAAAATTTTAACATAAAAGTCACCGAAAGGTGACTAATGAATTGATCAGATTATAGTTAAATCGAGTTAACCCGTTTTTGAATTCAAAAGGAGGTACGAAATGAAAATAAATCGTCGAAGTTTTTTGAAAAATACCCTGGTTGCCGGAACCATGCTGGCTGGAACCGGCTCATTAATCTCTGCCTGCTCCGGTTTCGGACGCTCAGATCTACCGGACCACAGCCACCCCGAACGCTTGACCTCGCAATTGGATGAGGCCCGAATTGCCGTATTGTATCATGCTTCATTGGCGCCCAGCGGTCACAATTCTCAACCCTGGTATGTCAGAGTTAAAGGTCGCGACGAGTGGATTATCGGCCTTGATCCAACCCGGCGACTGCCGGCCGTCGATCCGAACAACCGGGAAGCACTGCTTTCGATCGGTGCTTTCGCTGAAAACCTGGCAATTGCGGGGCGTGCATTTGGCTTGAAGTCAGAAATGGAGGTCATCGCGCAGGACCCAGTTGAGTCGGATATTCTCAGAGTTACTCTAAAAGCCGCCGCCCCCAAGGACTACATGCTAGAACGCATCAAGAAACGGATGACCGTTAAGCATGGCTACCTGCCGGGCGAAATCAGAAAAGAAGACGTGGATGCGCTGGGCAAGCCGCTGATGGGTCGTATGTTTTATTTCCCGACCGGCACCCGGCATGCCAACTGTCTACTGGAGGGGGCGATCGAGAACTTTCGAATACAGGCGCAGCGGGATGACGCCCAAAGGGAGCTGGTCCAATGGGTGCGAATCAGCAATCGGGATGCCGAGCGTTATCGTGATGGTTTGACCTTAGAAGGAATGGAGCTACGGGGGTTCAAAGGCTGGTTTGTCAGATATTTTGTTCAACCCGAAGATTTCATGAAAGCGAGTTTTCGTAAACAGGGTATCGATCAAACCGCCACACTCGCCCGTCAGGGTGGCGGGTGGCTGGTCATCACCAGCTGCGGCAGCACGGTTGCGGATCTGATCGAAACCGGAAGAAGGTTTGAGCGAATGGCCCTGCTGGCAAGGGGGCGCAATATTGCCATTCATCCCATGACCCAGTCCATCGAGGAGGAAAACGGTATGAATCAAATAGCGGCCAATCATCCTCCGGACATGATTCCCCAATTTTTGCTGCGGGTGGGTTATTTGAAGCGCTATCCGGAGCCGGTCAGCCTACGAAGACCGGTTGATTGGTTTGTGCGGTCATAAAGGCGGGGACAAATTACTTAGTGTTTTTTTTTCATAAAGACAGTATCGTATTTCAGTAAAATTTTCACCGCCGAGTCGCAAAGGGAGCAGAGGGTATCTATTTTTATTTGCCGCTGAGAGGCCGGTAAATAAAAATTCACAATCCTGGCTGACTAATACCATATATGAACGTCAATTTGCCGACTTTTATCACTTTATGAATTGTACATTCACCTTATAATTGGTAATTGCCTGAGCATTATATGCCGGAGGCTGATTGCGTCCTCTGCGACTTTGCGGTTGAACCAACCACGACATCCGCGATTGGTTGGGTAGGGGTTTGAAACCAAATCCCGTCGAAGCGCATACGCGTCAACTTAAGCATTGGTCCATAAACCCCGCCACTACTTTGGTATCTGATTAACGCAGGCGAAGCCAGTTGGGCATTATCCATAGTAAACCCGATCAAATATACCTAAGATAAATCCTATGCGTAGAAGCTGGAATCGGTTCTCAACCCAACCTTCTGCATTCCCCTGTAAATCACAAGCCGTTTATTAAAAAGCCCTGTTTTGGATTGACACCCACCTGAATAATTGGCAAGGTGAATTATCATTCTTGCTCTACCGATACCGGTTTACATCACGCGGCTCGCCAGCTTCCGCGCCTGTGAATGCCATCCCTGGGAATTTTTTCGATATTGTTCTGCGATATTAGTTTGACTGGTTGGTCTCCGCAACAGTTGCTTTCTGATCGTTCTCAATGCGTGTCGAGAAACACGTAAAATTCAGGTAAAAAAGAAAGGAGGTTTACAATGAAAACTCGTTCATATTTTGTCGTTATATTGGTTGTGGCAGCTTCGCTGATCCTGCTGCCGTCGCGATGGGAGCAGGCCGCGGCCTGGGAACCAGATGAAGCCGTTGAATTCATCGCGCCGGCCAATCCCGGGGGCGGATGGGACACCATTTGCCGGACATCAGCGCGTGTACTGCAAAAAACCGGCGCCATCACAAAGCCGATCTATGTTGCCAACATGCCGGGCGGCAGCGGTTCGGTGGCCATTGCCTATGTAGTTGAAAAGCGCAAAGGGGATGATCATCTGCTGGTGGCGGCATCGAATTCGGTGACATTCAGTATGGCGATTAAACGAGCGCTCTACACCTACGACGAGGTCACGCCTCTGGCCCAGATTGCCAGTGAATACGGTGCCTATGTCGTGCGGGCCGATTCTCCCTACAAGACCCTTGGCGATTTGGTGGATGCACTCCAAGCCGATCCCAAATCCGTCAGTTTCAGCGGAGGATCGGCGCCGGGCAGCATGGATCACATCAAAGTCGCTTTGCTGGGTAAAGCCATTGGCAAGAATCCGCTGGAATTGGTGTATGTCCCGTTTCAGGGTGGCGGTGAAGCACTGGCCTCACTGCTGGGCGGACATACTAAGGTTGCTTCGTTGGATGTCTCCGAAGTAGCCGGGCAGCTCGAAGCCGGTAAAGTACGAATACTGGCCGTGTTATCAGAAGATCGTCTCAGCGGGTTTCCGGAATTGCCCACGGCACGGGAACAGGGCATTGACGTCATTTTTCCGGTCTGGCGCGGCTTATACATGGCACCCGATGTCCCCCAACCGGCGGTGGAATTCTGGACCAAAACCATTAAGGAGATGGTCGCCAGCCCTGAATGGGACCAGGAGCGTCAAAAGCTGGGTTGGGAGCCCGTCGTCCGATTTGGAGACGAATTCAAACAATATGTCAATCAGGAACTGACCGGATATCAAACACTGCTGAAACAGCTCGGTTTTCTAAAATAAGCTCAAGGGTACAAAAATGACAAAAATGACTAAATTGCCTAAAATGACTAAAATTAAGGTATGCTGCCTGTCGTGAGTCTTTTGTCGAACGGTCAATTTAAAATGATAGTCCGCCTCAGGCGGATTAGGTCATTTTAGTCATTTTGAATTTTAAATCATTGGTCACTTTTAAAATAAAATGACTCAATTAAAATCAACAACTAATTGTCGATATGATGTCCGCTAAGCGCCTGTTGTCTCCAACGCGCGTCGAAGCCCTGGTCATCCTGGGTGTTGTGGCCGGATATATTTGGGAGGGCCTGAATATACCTGCATACTATAGCTTCGCGGGAGTTCCGGGCCCAACTGTTTTTCCAATCATCCTTGGCATTGCCATGGCAGCCGCAGCGTTGTGGTTAATGATCTTTCCGGGGGAGCAGACCAGAGAAGAAAAAGGTTCCGTCGAGGGCTCCCTTCAGCGCCGGATTCGAAAAAATTGGCGGTTTTACCTGATGTGGGCCCTGCTAATTGCCTATCTGCTGTTGTTGCCGCAATTGGGTTTTATAATTTGCAGTGCCGTCCTGTTGGCTGCTTTTTTCTTCCTGCTCGGTGAAAGACGCTGGTATCTTGGACTTTCGATCGCCGTTGTTTTTTCGTTCGGCATTTACTTCTTATTTGCCAAAGCGCTGCAAATCAATCTGCCCATGGGAATTCTGGAAACCTTACTAAAACCCTAATCCGGACCAGCCGGTCGCTGCGCAGCGGTGGTCCCGCAAGATCAGGTAATTGAAGATTGAAGAATTAAGGAATCGCTTCAGGCTTCGCTTTCGTATACTACCCGACACTTCGCTCTGTCATTATAAAATAGACAGAATACATTATTCGATGTTGGATGTTCGATGTTCGACGTTCATTAGTTTCTTTGAATGGACTGGACGTTTTTTTGACCAGAGGCTGCGCTCATATAAAATTCCATTCTAAGTTCACGTGGGAGCGGTTTGTAACCGCGATTAAGATCGATAGAATTCCTTTACTCGATATGCGAATTTGGACGGATGATGTTCATTAGGTTTTTTTATTGATTAAACTGGTGGATTTTCAGGCAAGAGATCCGCCTCAGGCGAGACACGTGAATTCGCCTCCGGCGGAAAACATGGAACTATAAATTACTTCCAACTTGTTGTCAGAAACGCCCAGCTAAGGGCATAATAGTCCCCGCTCAAAAATGCTAGACAGTCTACTTTACGGTTTCAGCGTTGCCTTCACCCCGTTTAATGTGGCGATCGCATTTGGCGGCTGCCTGGTTGGGACCGTCGTCGGTGTGCTGCCCGGTCTCGGCCCCACCGGAACGATTGCCATATTGCTGCCCCTGGTGTTTAGCATGCCGGCCCCATCGGCGTTGATCATGCTGGCAGCAGTATATTACGGCGCGATGTACGGGGGGTCCACAACCTCCATCCTTGTCAATATCCCGGGTGAATCGGCCTCGGTGGTTACGACCCTAGACGGTCATAAAATGGCGTTGCAGGGCCGCGCCGGGCCGGCTCTGGCCATCTGTGCCATCGGATCATTTGTGGCCGGCACTTTCAGTATCATCATTTTGACGTTTATTGGTGCTCCCGTAGCAGGTTTTGCCCTGCGTTTCGGGCCGGCCGAGTTCTTTTCTTTGATGGTCTTTGGTTTGTCAACTGTCGCCAGCCTTACCGGAAAATCCGTTGCCAAAGCCATCATCTCCACCGCGTTGGGTTTGATGATGGCCACCATCGGCATCGATCTGGTCTCCGGTGCCCCACGCTACACCTTTGGCAATCCTTTCTTGCTCGACGGCGTTGACTTTGTCGTGGTGGCCATCGGTATGTTTGCCGTCTCAGAGGTCATCATAACGGCCGAAGAACTCAGAACCGGCAAACGCGGACAGATCGTCAAGGCCAAAAGTCTGTGGATTTCCATGAAGGAATTCGTTTACAGCATCGGGGCGATTATGCGCGGAACCGTCATCGGTTTTTTCGTGGGGATTTTGCCCGGCGCCGGCGCTACGTTGGCCTCGTTTCTATCTTACGACATCGAAAAACGCTTCGCCAAACATCCGGAAAAATTCGGTGAAGGTGAAATCAGAGGTGTTGCCTGCCCGGAGTCGGCCAACAATGCCGCCAGCGGTGGTGCGCTCCTGCCGTTGCTGACTCTAGGCATCCCCGGTGGAGGCGCCACGGCGGTCATGCTGGGGGCGCTGATGATGCTGGGCATCACCCCGGGCCCGCTTTTATTTCAGAAACATCCGGATCTGGTCTGGGGTTTGATTGCCAGCATGTATCTGGGAAATCTGATGCTGGTCTTGCTCAATTGGCCGCTGGTGAATCTGTTTGCGCGGATCATGTACATCCCGGCCCGATATCTGATGCCGATCGTGCTGGTCATATCGACGGTCGGGGTATGGTCTTTGAATCAGAGCAAAATGGACCTGGTGCTGATGGGTGTCTGCGGGGCCGTCGGCTATTACATGCGCAAACACGATTACCCGCTGGCGCCGGTGCTGCTCGGTTTGATCCTGGGGGGCCGAATGGAGCAGTCGTTTCGCCAGGCACTGATCCTTTCGCAAGGAGATGCCCTGATATTTTTTCAAAAACCCATATCAATAGCATTGCTCATCGGTGCACTCCTCTTTTTATTCCTACCTTACGCCTTAGAAAAGTCGCGCCAGCTGCGCCTTGCCAGAGAAGCAGCTATAAATGAAGATACTTAGAGATTAGTTATTGGTTAATAGTTATTTGATATTAAGGTAGGGACCGCGCTTGGTCCTATAATTCTCCGGTAGATGAAATATGAGAAAACGATAATTTATCTTCTCACCCGTTAACGAATAACCAGTAACTAATAACTCTTTTCTTACGGCAAAGGCGTGTCGGTATAGGCCACACCGGCTTCTTGCGATTCGTGCAGGGGCAGTTCTTTACCCGCTCTGACATCTTCCACCCAGTTGGGATTCAGCAAAATCGATTTGGCGCTCAGCACGATATCCGCATGCTCCAGGGCGTCTTCGGCGCTGGCCCGGTCATATATTTTGCCGCAGATCATGATTGGAAGATCGGTCACCGCGCGTGTCAGCTGGGCCATGGTCTGATCGGTGCCGAATGCTTTTGCACTGTAGTCATAGGTTGAAACCGAAATGGCGTCGATGGGTTCAGCCGACAACAGCCTGATCATCTGCTGCCACTCTGTCTGGCTTTCGAACAGGGAGACGTTCATATCGGCCACGCCCCAGTTGGAGATTCTAAAGAGCAACAGCCGATCCCGGGGAACCACCCGGCGGACGGCCTCGATGACCTCGTGGGCGAATCGGTACCGGTTTTCGACGGATCCGCCATAGGCATCCGTGCGCTGATTGGAATAGGAGGATAGAAAGCTATTGATCAGATAGCCGTGGGCGCCGTGGATTTCAATCCCGTCAAAACCGGCTTCCACCGCCCCCTTGGCCGTTTCGACAAAACCGTTGATGACATGATCGATATCGAATTGGGTCATGGCCTCCGGCAGCGGATAGGGGGACCCGGTCATGGGATTGTCCTGCTTGGGGGCGATCGCGCTGGGGGCAATCACCCGTCCCGCCGGATTGACCTCCGGCCAGGCCATGCGACCACAGTGAAACATTTGCATTACGGCTACGGCGCCCGCCTGTTGAATGCCCTGGACCACGGGCTTCCAGGCGTCGATCTGGCGCTGAGTGGTCAGTCGGGCCTGCTTAGGGTAGCCCTGGGCGCTTTCATAATCGGTGACGATGGCCTCGGTATAGACGATGGCGGCCCCGTTTTGGGCGCGCCGCACCAAAAAATCGAGTACATCCTGACGGGGGATGCTGTCCCCGGGTGAAGACATGCGGGTCATCGGCGCCACGCCGATGCGGTTTTTCAAATTAAAGCCATTTAGTTTGAACGGTGAGAACAGAATATCGGACGCCATTATATTCCTCCATTGGTAACCGTTCAACGGTGAACCTTAACCGTCTCGTAAAAAGTCAAAATACGACCTCTTTACGAGAGTGTTTAGTATTTGGTGTTTAGTGTTTAGTGGTATAACATCTTGATATGACGTGCGAAGGGTTTTACCAAATACCAAACACGAAACACCAAACACATGATGAATTCGACTCTCTACGAATTCATCAACCTTGACCTGTGAACGCTTACCTGATTTTTGATTTTATATTTTAGATCGCCGCCCAACCGGGTGGTTGTCAGCGAAATAATTCTTATATCCTAAGATCGATACTGTGAAGGTTCAAGGCAGGCACTCAAAATATTTTTGTTGCTGTCAAAGCCAGGGCCCGACTGTCAAGAATGATTGAATAAGGGAAGGAACTTTATCCTGAATTATTCGATTCCGATAGGAGGTTGACGGTAATTGCCCGGATACCGCGGGCGAGGATAAACCGCGCCCCTACCCCGTGGGTACGAATTTGTTTAATTAGTTTTAAGTGCTCAAACTAGTCAAAGACGTCCCCCCTTTTGTTCCACAAGAAATTAACCTTGACAATAAATCCGGCTTTGGGTATCCAGATCAATGTTATATACGTCTGTGGGTGCTTCAAATTCTTAGATTGCGACTGAAACCAGCACCATATTCATCTATCATCCGCCACCATTTTCCATTGATCGCACCAATCAAAGTACGAAGATCCGATATGAAAATAACAGATATAGACGTAATCCCGCTTAGTTACACAAAAGACTACCCGCCAATCCAGCGATACTTCGGACTCTTTCGAGTCGAAACTGATAAAGGATTGGTTGGCTATGGAGAAGCAAGTACCTCCTATGGCAACTTTTATCCTGAAATAATGAAGTCCATCGTCGATGATGCGCTTGCTCGTGTTCTAATTGATAAAGATCCCCTGGATATTCAACAGCGCCTGAAAGAGATGCGGCTATATTTATATCCGTGGCTTGGTTGGGAAGGCGTCAGCAGTGCGGTTATCGCAGGTATAGAAATTGCGCTCTGGGACATTTTGGGTAAAGATGCAGGCAAGCCCATTTCAGAGCTGCTTGGCAGCAAGGCCAAGACAATACCGCTTTATGGAACCGGTTCGACCTATCCCGAGATGAAACCGGAGTGGCATGGCGAGTTTTTCAAAGAAGCGCTCGATCTCGGTTTTATTGGTGTAAAAACCAGAATTGCAGGTGGATTCCAAAAAGATCTCAAGCAAATAGAAGTTGTCAGAAATTACGTGGGCGATGATATTCGTCTGCTTGTTGATGCCTACTGGTGTTATTCAGAAAAAACTGCTGTTAAACTTTCCAAAAAGATGGCCGACTTCGATGTTTTTCTGTTTGAAGAGCCAATTCCCCAATACCGGCTGAAAAGCCTCGCAAGGCTGACCAAAGCGTCTCCCGTTCCCATTGCAGTAGGAGAGAGGGTCTTCACCCTTTCCGGTTTCGATCTGGTGGTGGACTACGAAGCGGCAGACTTTTTGCAGCCCGATGCGACGATCTGCAGCGGGATTTATGAATGCCTACAAGTCGATGCACTGGCCAAAGCGAATAATCTCGAGGTTTACCCTCATATCGGAGGGCTCACCGCAGTAGGGATTGCTGCCAATCTTCATCTTGCGGCAGCAATCGGTAGTGATATGCTGGAATATGATTTTTCGCCATACCAGCCTCTGCGGGACGAGCTCATAAAGGAGCCCGTTTTTTCCCTGGATAATCTTGTGGATGGCTGTATTCAGGTTCCTGAAAAACCGGGTTTGGGTATTGAAGTGGATGAGAGTGCTTTTGAAAAATTCCCCTATAAAAAAGGAAAAATCTATCCCGACGTCTACCCTCAACTTGGTTCAGGGCGCTTCTGAATCCAACCGATAGCAAAACAAAAAAAGGAGAGAAAAATGAAAAGCAGATGCATATTAATTTTATTTATTTCCGTTTTGATTCTAACCTTGGCGATACCGGTGTATGCGCAAAAAAATCTGAAAAAGGTTGATATTACAGTAGGCACCTATGTGATCAACATCACGTATCCATACCTGACACTGCCAAATGCGCTGGGCTACTGGAAAGATATGGGTTATGACGTCACTGTTCAGGCTGCCGGAAGTACAATGAGTACAATGGCACAATTAATTGCAGGCAACACAGATTTTGTTTTCGTCACCTCAAATGCAATTATTGAAGCCAATATACGGAACAATTTTCCGGCAAAATCCGTCAATCAACTGGCTGTATTGGATTGGGCGCTGGCAGTTCCGAAGGGCAGCGATATAAAATCTGTTGCCGATATGAAAGGAAAAAGACTTGGCATGTACAGTCTTTCCAGTGGCGGAATCCCACTAATTAAAGGGTATTTGCTCGATCATGGTGTTGATCCGGATAAAGATGTAGAACTGATTCCGGTTGGTTTCGGACCGCAGGCAAGTCAGGCGATTAAAAATGATGACGTGGATGCGGTAATGCTTTGGTGGGGAGCGCTCTTCCAACTTGAGAATATCGGACATGAGTTTACCTATTTTGTAGCCGATGACTGGAAAATGATGCCGGGGGTAGATATTGCTGTCAAGGCAGATACGATTGAAAAAGACAGGCAAATGGTCGTTGACATCATCAAAGGAATGAATATGGCAATTGCTTTCGCTGAAGCCAATCCACAAGCCGCCGTAAGACTGCAGTGGAAACATCACCCCCAGACCAAACCCGCAGATGTGGACGACGCGACAGCAATGCAATATGATCTGAATTTGCTAAATGGAATATTTAATTATGCCCTCAATCCGGCTTTTGAGGCAAAAGGGCGCAGATTAAGAGGTCTAGCCAACGGGAGAGAATATTCTGCCTTACAGGATTGGATGTACAGCAACAAGATGATAGAGAAGAAAATGCCGGTCGAAAACTATTACTACACAGATCAATCCTACTGGGAAGAGATCAATGATTTTGATATCAAAAAAATCCAGATCGAGTCAAAAAATTATATGGAATAAAATTGCATACCTCAATTTTGCAAGAGTCGCTTATTTCCATTTTCATCGTAACAATGATTAAAGTCGCCCGGCGCAGGCGGATCGGCCGGAGCCTTCGCCTCGCCGGTTGAGTGACAAATCTTGAGCCTTTTCAAAATGAGTATCGGTCTAATATGCTTGCTGAAGTAAAAAATCTAAGTAAAACCTATATGACGAGAGATGGAAAGGGGATCCTGGCTCTTGAGGATATTTCCTTTCAAATAGAAGAACAGGAATTTATTTCAATTGCCGGGCCGTCCGGATGCGGCAAGAGCACATTTTTGAAGATACTGGCCGGCATCATTCCCAAATCATCAGGAGAAATCCTCCTGCATGGAACCCCTGTAACCGGCCCCCGCAAAGATATTGGCGTTGTATTTCAATCCCCTGTGTTATTACCCTGGCGAACCGTTTTAAAAAATGTGATGGTGCCGGTCGAGGTCCAAAAACGGGACAAAAGAGAACACAAACAAAGAGCAATGCAATTGCTGGAGCTTGTTGGGCTGAAAGGCTTTGAAGATAAATTCACGTTCGAACTTTCGGGCGGCATGCAGCAGCGGGTTGGTATCGGCAGGGCTTTGATTTGTGACCCTGCAATCCTGTTGATGGACGAACCTTTTGCGGCCCTCGATGCCATGACCAGAGAGAACATGAATATGGAGCTTCTCAGGATATGGCGGGAGAGCAAAAAAACGGTATTTTTTGTAACCCACAGTATTCCCGAGGCCGTTTTGCTCGCGGACCGGGTAATTGTTCTGACGGAAAGACCGGGTAAAATTGCTAAAATAATCGATGTTGATCTGCCTCGTCCCAGAAAAATCGATATGATATCAACAGATAGATTTGGAGAATTTGAAAAGAAAGTTCGTGAACTGATGAATGTTCAATCCGGTTTAGATTGATGGACAATAAAAAAAAAATATCCCCATGGAAGCACCCCGGGCAATTATACAAAGAAAAGCCGGAAGCCATCCTGGCACCGCTGCTTTTTCTGATAAGCATCATTTTGTGGGAATTCATTGTCAGATGGTTTGATGTTCCGAAAATCATTTTACCGGCGCCAACGGTGATTATCAAATCATTGATTCTTCTTTTTAAAACAGGCGATCTGCTCTACCATTTCTGGATTACCCTGTTTGAAACCCTGTCGGGATTTGCCATCGGCGGGCTGCTCGGTCTGGTATTGGGCATATTAATCGCACAGTTCCCGCTTGTGGAAAGAACGATGTATCCTTTCATGGTCGCTTTCCAATCCATTCCCAAGATTGCCATTGCGCCCATCATCATCATCTGGGCCGGCTATGGTTTGGAGTCCAAAATAATCATTACGGCATTGATCTCATTTTTCCCGCTGATGGTAAACACAGTGGCCGGGCTGCAGGCAACATCCTCAGAGTATTCGGACATGCTGACATCATTTACGGCCACCAAATGGCAGATATTCAAGATGGTGAAATTCCCAATGGCGCTGCCTTTTATATTTGCGGGGCTCGATATGGCCGGCGTAATGAGTGTTATCGGTGCCATCGTCGGGGAATTTGTCGGGGCCAAGGCCGGACTTGGCTATGTGATCTTATACAGACAATTTCAGCTGGACATGCCGGGCGTTTTTGCGGTCTTGATCCTATTGTCCTTGATGGGTATTTCAATTCATCTGGTTATCAGCAGCCTGCAGAAAAAGATTGTATTTTGGGAAAAGCAAACAAAATAATTCACCCTGTTTATGGATGACAAGATCATATACAATTTTGATGAAATTGCGAGCCGCTCGGCCAGTGACAGCCACAAGTGGAATGCATACGGTGCCGATATCCTGCCGATGTGGCTGTCAGATATGGATTTCAGGGTTGCAGAGCCTATACTGGACGCTTTGAAAAAACGAGTGAAACATGGGATATTCGGATACCCGCTGCAACCACCAAAGGAGTTGGTCGACCTTATCATAAAATATATGTCGGCATATAATGACTGGCGCATAGAAGCTTCTGATCTACTTCTTCTCTCTTCTACTCACGATAGCTTTAAGCTTGTCTTTAGAATAATAGGGGACAATGGTGACGCGGTTTTGATGAACACCCCGCTATATCCACCACTTTTGCTCGCTCCCGCCACAGTTGGGAAAAAGTTAATTACAAATGAATTACTGAGAGATTCCAGCGGTAGGTACTACATTGACTTCGAAAGGCTGGAGGCGTCTATAACGAGAAGGACCAAAATTTTTCTATTGTGCAACCCCCACAACCCGACCGGGCGAGTTTTTTCAAAGCCTGAGTTGGAAAAGCTGGCAGAAATATCTCTCAGGCACAATCTAATTATCTGCTCCGATGATGTGCACTTCGGCTTAGTGTATCCAGGCCGTAAATACACCCCGATTGCCTCAATTTCGAGAGAAATTGCCAACCGAACGATCACGCTAATTTCTCCAAGTAAGACCTTCAATACACCGGGTTTTAAATTTTCTATTGCCGTGGCTCGAAACCCTGAGATCTGGAAGGCGCTGCGAGACCAGCTCGACAACTATCCGGCAGATGTGCTGGGAATCGTGGCCGCGACCGCCGCATTAAAAGACTGCCAAAACTGGAAAGAGCAGATGCTTGCCTATCTTCAAGAAAATAGAGACTACCTTTACAATTATTTGGAAACAAATATTCCGCAAATCCGGATGACACCTATCGAAGGCACTTATCTTGCCTGGTTGGATGTCTCTCAATGCAATTTGCCAAAAACCCCGTTTGAATTTTTCCTCGAAAAAGGCAAAATTGCGCTGGGCGATGGCACTCATTTCGGTGAGGGTGGAAAGCACTTCGTCAGATTTAATTTTGCCTGCCCGCGAATAATTTTGGATGACGGTTTGAATCGAATGGCAACTGCGCTCCGTATAGATTAGTAAAGTCATTTTTTTACTTTCAGTCACGGAAATCAATGATCCAAGGAACACGAGTTGTAAAATTCGAGCAGTTTTAAAGTTTGCCGCCCAACCGGTTGGTTGCCAGCGAAATATTTCTTATTTCCTAAGATCGATATTGTGAAGGTTCAAGGCGAGTGCCCAAATTATTTTAGTTGCCGTCAAAACCAGGGCCCGACTGTCAACAATGATTTAAAAATGGAAGGATAGTGATCAAATATATTAAATTAATTAGGTGCCTAATTAGATTAGTCGTTTTATCTTACCATCGCTGCTGAAATACCCAGATTCACTTTTTTCAGCAACGATATAAGGGTTTGTCGCTCCCCTTCGTCGAGGTAGGTAGTCAGCTTGGCAAACAGGCGGTAGTAGTCGGGAAGGATGTTTTCCAGGGTGCGGCGTCCGGCATCAGTCAACGATACGCATATATTTCTGCGATCCGCGTCAGGTTTGCGCCGCACGATCAGGCCTTGTCTCTCCAACCCGGTCAAAAGTCCGGTCATGGTGGCGCGGGTCACGCCTAGCTTCCGGGCCAGGTATGACGGATAGATCTCCTTGTCGGGCGTTCGGCTCAACACAATGAGCGTCAAAAAGCGTCCCTGGGACAAACCGGATCGGTTTAGAATCGTTTCAAAAACCGCCATTAGATCGCTGCCGGTGCGCATTAACCCGGTGCCTGCTTTCAGAGCCGAGGGGTTCATATTGGGGTAGCGCCTGGAAAATTCTCGCAGGCTGCTGTCGGTCGGAAGATCCTTCAAGAAAAACATTTTGTCCGGATATTCTGGAAATAATTAAAGAGCGGAAAAATGTTCCTAAACGACTCCTTGCCTTGATTGAGGGGAATTAAAGCTTGCAATGGATTTGGTGCCGCGTCTTAATTTGCGGCTATCGGAATTCGATAAACCACCTATCTAGGTTTGATGCTATATCTATTAGTTCATTTGTGGCATCAGTTAAGCGGAGGCCAACGGTAGATTTATTACAAACCAAGACATAGGCGTTTGTCTGCCATGGACCCTCTTTGTTCGTTCCTCCTCAGCTTTTCGCTTCAACTTCTGTTCTTGATAATCGTGAACAGACCCTTCTCAGCGTACTCGGACCCAAACTGCTCGATGGTGTATTGAAGCGACGTCACTGCGGCGGGAAGGTCCTTCGCCGGCGGCACCCACAATACCGGCAGTATGAGGGGCGGTGCGGCACCCGGCGCGTGCCGCTCAAACCGACGAGAGAAAGCATCCCACTCCTTGGCACAATACTCACTTTCCAGATAGGAAGGTGAGATCACGGCAATGAAGGCGTTGCAGATATGCAGGGCGTCGACGAGCGTCGGTTCCCATTTGGCTCCAAGCGGCGTGTTCTCATTGTCGCGGAAGCTCGCCTCCTGGCCGGGCAGAAACTGCCTTATGTCCTCACACAGATCTTCGAGAAAACGCCGAAGGTAGCCGCCGTCCCAGTTGTTGCGAGCGTAGCTAAAAAAGAATCGAGCCATTTGAAATTTCACTCTGAAGATTGCTACGGTGAGCAAAGCGCTAGGAGGATTAGGAACACGCCATCTCCTATACTCGCCGGATGTTACTTTATTATCCTCTCACGAACCAAACGACATGTATATCTGTTCCTTAGCGTGTTTTCCTCAAAGCATGCTCATCACTGGAAGGATCTTTCACTGGGGATTGCGGCGTTTCGTACTGTGAGACATAACTCAGTTCACCCAACCGATGATGTATGGACCCGGAAATTCCCGTGCGGTGCGGCTCATCATAATTGACAGCGAGGTGCCTGGTCAACAGAATGTCGACCGGCCCTTTCTTAGCTCGGTCGCCGTCGGAGTTGCCCTCAGAGACGAAAACCCTTGCACCAGATATTTAACACCGCTTATTCGCAGGAGAAATATAGTGGAATCAGGCTTTTATGTCAATTGATAAAAACTCGCCTAACGCGCCTATTGGATTAGGGGTCTACAATTGACCTTTCAGGATTGTGCTCTCAATCCGAGCAAGGCGTTCTTTAGACTTCCTATCCTTTTGCAGCTTTGTCAAAATTAGACTTGAACCTCAATTTATAGGTGATACCCCTACCCGCCCTACACTAGTTATTCAATGGATAAGGTTCTAAAATGCGTTGGCGCAGGGAGGGATGGTGAACTTTTGGAAAAAACAATACGCCATTGCCCGCGGCCTTGAGTGCCCAGGTAGACTTTCACCTCACGGCGATCAGCGTGGGCGAAATGGGCGTAACGGGCCCGGGGGATATGAGGTATACCTGACACCCCCGGATTGATCGGATCGGTAACCAACTCCCATTTATCGCCATTGTCGACGGATATAAACACGCCGGAATCGGCTCCTGCGGCGATAACAATGCCAGCAGAAAAGGGGTCAAAAGCGACTAAGGTTGGCTGTGGGTAGCCGCCAAAACCGGTAAAACGCGTAGGTCCTCTGATGTTCTGATATTTAAATATTCCCTTTCCCGTCATCAGTTTGTCGAGCTCAGGTACGGCCGACCAGGTTGCTCCACCGTCATCGGATAAAACCATTTCAGGCCCACGAGTGCCACCAAGATCCGAGGCAATAATCCTTTCCGGATTGTTGGGATCAACCGCATAAACGCCAAAGCGTCCAGCACCCGATCTAGTCACTTGCTGCCAATCGCCTCCCGGAGCTGTACCGACATATCGCCAAAGCGTACCGCCACGCACGCCGTTGCAGCCATAACTCTTTACAAAGAATGTGGTAATTCCCCCGGACTGTGCCACCTGGACTCCACAAGCATTTGACGGTGATGAGGAAGAACCTAATCGGGTCCAGGTGATCGGATGGGCGGTAATGTCAGTAGTTATGAAAACGCCTTTGTCTGTAATCACCACGTAATCATCAGGTCCGAAATTGGTGATGGAATCCAATTGCTGGAATCTGCGTAGGTTCCCGGGAGGATAGTGGTTTATCTCACCGCCGCCCACCATGCCCGGGTCACTGATGAACAGACGCGTTGAACGCCAGGATCTGTAACAACATACTGTCGAAAGCACACGTTTGGAATCGGCCGCGACGTCAAACCCATCACAACAACGCTCGTTTTTCCAGAACGGACTGGCAGAATCCGCGTTCGTCGATCCAAAGGTGCCGGTATCCTGGTTGCCGAAATAGAGATCGGTTTGCCCTACACCAGCCATATCAAAGTTCCATACGGCTTGGGGTGTGATATAGGGCTGTTCCCACAAGGGTGAATGGCAATCGGGGCTAGTCGGTATAGTGTTAAAGTAAACACCACCGTCAGAGGAAAATAGCACCGGGCAGGCATTATTCCCAGCCTCACTATCGAAAACGATTGCACCGGTATCATCGTGACCACCGCTCCAGCGGGTAAACGGCCCATACCAACTGCTCGAATCCGGACAACGGCGAGAGCCCCCTTTCGCGGCCGGCTTTGGTGTTGTGCAGCTTGCACGGTGGAGTGACACATCACCAAACCACAGATCAAAGCTGTTGCCGTCCCGTCTATTTGTTTCAACAAAGGGGATTCGACCCTGTGGTGATGGGTTATTATATTGATTAAGCCACGTAGCCCCACCGTCGTCAGACTCAAAAATCGTCGTGCCAACAACGGCAAATAATACATAAGATTCATCAGGTGAGACGGCGATAGAGCATCTACCACCGGGCAGTGGATTGACGCCCGTGGCAGTGCTCCAATTCGCGCCACCGTCTGTTGAACGGAGGTGTCCATCATCACCGCATATATCAATAATTCCGTTATTATGAACAACCACATCCCATATGTTATCAGCACCATCAGTCGGTGTCGGATCGACAAAGGTCCAGTTTGCACCGCTGTCCTTACTGAAAGCCAGCCCGCAATTGGTACCGATGTAAACATTTCCTGGCGTATCGGGATCAATGGCAATACCAAAGGCGGACGGCTCACTCCGACGCGACTTGTCAACACAAAAACCTACTGGCGGTGAGGCCGTAGCAGGCTTTGTCCATGTCACGCCTCCATCACTGCTCACATTGATACCGGCAATACTATTCATCCTTCCATCATAAAATGAACTGGCATAGACCCGGTTAGAGTTCGTTGGATCGATTTCCACATCCCAGGTTGCCATTGGTACGTGTCCATCCAGATGTTCCCAACTCCGACCGGCATCAGTGCTCTTGAACAAACCACCCCATTCACTGGCTGCATAAAATATGCGGTTATTCCCCGATACTGTTGCGAGTCCGTTGACTCGGCCGCCCGAGGCACCGTTAGGATCTTGAGGATCAAGACTGGACTGTTTAGGACCTATTTCATTAATAGAAACTGAAAGAAGACGCTGACCAAATGCAGTTAGAGGCAAGCACACACAAACGATCACAACCAAAGCCGAGACTTTCGATTTGTGAAATCTATTTTTTTTTAATTTCATGGCTTTTCCCCCTTATTCTTCCTGAAAATCCGCCGGACAAACCGGTGCTTCGCATGTTATGGTTTGGCTTTCCGTCCAACCGTCAGCTGTTTTAAAACGCAGTCGCCAATGATATCTCAGGCCTGGCTCCAGCCCCTCTACAATGATAGTCGTCTCCTGTCTTTCTGGTATTTCAAGAAGGGATTCCTCGGGCCAACCAGAAATTTCAGGTTTGTGTGCTTTGGTGAGCTTCAAGTTATAAGCTGGAAGTTTCGCCGGTACGTCTTTGGCAACTTTCGCACTAGTATGAATATTAGGTTCAAGGGTTGAAAAACTAGCATAGAGATTTTTCTTGAAACCATTTTTAAATACGGTTGTTTCAATTTGTTCTGTTTGCACTTCTCTTCCAGAAAACTCTGCAGGGCCTGACGGCATACCCGGTCCTATCCAGATCAATTTCGCATTAACTGTACGCAGTTTCGTTTGGCTACAATAAACCTCACAGCGAAACATAGGCACGTTAGTTTGGTCTTCTGCCAAAGAAACGTCTGTGGTAAATACAGTTAAAAAAAATAGCCAAAAAAAATGAGATTTTACTCGATTCATTTCTATTTCTCCTTGTAATAGGTTAGTTGAGAGAATAGATGATATGAGTCTAATTAACATATGGCATAACATGAAAACACAACGAGAGCAATGTGGCTGTGTCTAAAGTGTCTTTCCGCTAAACATGTGTAGCTTAAATTTTTTCCGGAGGTCGGTAGCTTGTTAATCGGCTGCAGGGCCGATTGACGATTCATAATTCCAGAAAAAAATAAGTGACAGGTAAACTATAAATTAGCGCTAGAATATTAGAATCCAAAAACACAAAATCTGAAGATGGCTGACAATCTCAGCTATGCTTTTTTTTAGAGCGAAAGATGGAGCTTTTCTGAAAGCCTAATAATGAAGTTGGCAAACGAGTAATGAGAAGTTTGTATTCTTTGTTTTCGGTTTGTATATGGTAACCAAGCGAATTCCACCGATACTCTTCAGGGCGCTCAACGAGTCCGGCCCGCAACGGATTAAGATCAATATAAGCAAGGCGGTTGACCAGCGTCTCACCTTTATCGCAAATCACGCTTTGGAATCGGTCTCCCCAAAAATACCCTCGGCGGTTATGGCGCCGGTTGTAATATCTGGCCAAGCCAACCTTGATTTCGCGTATAAATTCAGAAAGACTGGACAGCCTTTCACCTAGGTAGGGAATCTGGCCTTCGCTAAAGTCCCGGTTGTCACCATAATGATTTTCAAAGCGCCTTTTAATGTCTTCGTCCGTAAACCGGTTGTTTGGAATCATTTTCACCAGCAAATGAAAAGTGGTTACCCATCAGGCAAAAGCCTAAGATTTCGGTAAACTGGTGGGATGCAGCAATGTCAACATCAAGGATTGTTATATTAAAAATTGCCAATATGGGGTCTATATCGGCGAACACTTAACGATTCCAAATAAAGACATCAAGGAGAATCATCATGAAAGAACCTGATCTACTGATTCTAGAACAATGGCTCGATTCCGTCATTGTGGCGGCCATGGGAACTCGACAACGAATGTAAAAAGAATGCTTGTGGGGTCGAACCAAGGTGGGATGACCACAATTAAGGCTTGAGCCTCAAAACAGGGACATTTCAAATAAGTCACATGGCTTGCGTAAAAAAGCCGGAATCGAGGATCAAGTTCCCACCTGGATTGAATCTCGAGAACATGATGAATTGGCGTCACAGCGGATTCCGTGAAAGATAAGAAGTTGCTTTTTCAAAGCGGATGAATCGAAAAAGGTCAATTGTGTAACGGTTTCAGCCGGAGCTCAACATATTGAAGTGCCGAATAATGCAAACAATAATCATCCGATTGACCAAAGCGTGTTTTGTTGTCAAGCCGAGCGTATAGAACATACCAATGGAGTAACATTATAGATTTTCAGATTCATTGAGTTAATTAGGTACCTAAGCTTTTTCCGAGACTACGCTCGGAAAAAGGGGCCCCTGCGGGGCAGTTAAAAAGCTATTATTGTGCTACAAATCAGATAGAGCTGAACCTAAGTCTTAATTTTACTTAAATGTCATCAGCCCTTATAACCGTTGCGCACAGAAGGTAAAGGTATTTGAAAATTTTTTTTGATCAGTTTTTAAAAAAATTATGGTAAAAAAATTTCAAGCCCTTCGGGTCAAAACCTTGACTTTCTGTGCGCCACGGTTTTGTAATCACTATGACATTTAAGGAAAATAATATTATCATGCAGCAACAAGACGATTTCACCTTATACCATAAAAAACTGCTCGATGGTCACTACGATTGCGTAGATCGCATTGTGCTCAACGGTTACTTTCCCATGGGACAACAAGGCGGTGGCTTTCGAACATGGTGGCGCAATCTTAACGGTTCCGACGACGGCTTGGACCAAAAACATCTGCAGCACATGGCCGGTCGATTCAGCCGCCGCCTACGCGGATGGGCCAAGAAAAATGCGGTGCCAGTCATCTATTGTCCCTCCAAAACACGCAAGCATGAGTTGGCCCAAAGCTATTTGCCACAAGATCCACACTACCAGGGACTGTTTCTAATTTTAGTTGCCAAAGCACCTGGATTGGTTTGGAAAGTAACCCAATCCAAAAACGGCCAGCCACACTTGCAGCGTAAGACGCCCTGGCCTTTTATCAATCACTATCACTTTCATATTATCGATGCCCAGTGGGGCCATATCACCATTAAAATCAGTGGACATCCGCCATTTGGCATGCAGATTATGCTCAACGGTCACGAATGGGTCGAACGTCAGGCCCTTAAGCAGACTATCTCCGTACAGAAGGAGGGTAACTGCTTTGTGGGTGGTTCGTTCCAGGGCTTGGATCAGATCGCAGATACCTTGTGTGACGATCACACTATAGGGCGGCTGACTGAGCTCTGTGACCGTTGGGCATATTCAAGCTGTCTGTGTTTTGCCCTGGATCTGGACGAACAGTTGCGCTCGCAGTTTTATTACCGTTATTCGGTTTATCAGATCGAATATAGCCGCAACCTGCTTTTTACACGGGGCACCGTGCTCGATGCCGTCTACCAGGGCCTGATAGAGCGCACTCGACAATATCTGGACGTACCCAAGCTGTGTACCATTTTTGGTTACAAAAAACGTCCCCATAGCCGCGGGGTCAAAAAACCAAAGCGTTTGCAACGTATTTTGAACCAGTCCGCTTATGACCTGACCGTGTTCAAACTTCATTTTGGGCCGATCACCCTTAAGCTCTATGACAAAGGCCCGCGAGTATTGCGGGTGGAAGCCATCGCGCACAACACCAAAGGCTTGCGTTGCGGCAAACTGATAGAGAAACTCCCGATCATGCTGAACAAGCTTCAGGATATGGCGATCGGCTTTCTCAACGTGGTCCAAGCTGCCCATTGCAGTTTTCTGCCCGATGACGCACTTGATCGACTCATTAAGCCCAGCCAGCGTGGCAATCGCCGATTGGCCGGTGTCGATCTGCAACAACGCCGCATACAAGCTGTCAGCCAAGCCGTGCTGGTATTGGCTCCTAATCCTCAAGGTTTTACTGTCAAAGAGCTTGCAGAAAAAACACGCCAATTATACCCTGACGGTTTCGCTGACTACACCCATCGCCAAGCCGCCTATGATCTGATGAAGCTACGCGGCAAAAAACTTGTCGAGCGCATTAGTAAAACCCATTGCTATCGGATAAAACCTGCCGGAATCCGAATCTTAGCCGGATTACTAACTTTGCGTGAAAAGGTAATCAAACCGGTTCTCGCCGGATTGGGCAAACCGCGTGTTGGGCGACCACCCAAGACGATTCATCCGATCGACCAGCATTACATCAACCTACAGCGGGAAATGCGACATATGTTGGTCACCCTTGGGCTGGTTACCTAAATGCTTATATGATCTGACAACATGTTGTTAGAAAAAAGGCCCTAAGGGCCTAATTTGCCAGTACTGCTGAAATACCCTGATTTACTTTTTTCGGCCTTCATCGTTTTCCCACTTTCGAATCAGATTTACGAATTCCGACTTAAGCGCCCCCTGTCATCTGCCGTTTGCTTGCACTACGAAGCCTGAAAGGCGAAGTAAGGTCATCATTCCCCAACCTGCGCGCGCCATCTTGCCAGCTGTTCGCTGAAGGCCGGATGAATAGCGTGGGCTTTGGTCAGGGTTTGGATGGCCTCCTTTTTTTGTCCCCGGTAAAATTGGATTTCCGACAGGGTGTGTAGGAAGTTCGGGTCATGAGGATTGATATCGACCGCAGAATCAGCGAGCAATCCGGCCAGCGGTGCTTCCGGGCTGGTCTTCAACAATACCCAGGCATAGTCATTCAACTGTGGTGCCAGAAGCTGTAATCCTTTAATTGCAGTCAAATTGGCTTGACTTGCTTCCCCGCGTTCCAGTTGCGCCAGGGCCAGCCTGACATGGGATTGGGTCCGGGTTGCTTCATCCCCCCGCAAGGTCGTTATGGCACCGCCGGTTTCCTGAATTTCAAATGTGCCTTGCGGACTGCCGGTCAGAAACATGACTGCAATGACCATGGCACCGAATGTTGCAAAACAGGTTCCCGGTGCGGCATTGCGCAGCGTAAATTTAGCGCCTGTAATCTCGGCTGCCATGGTCTGACCGGCCGCTGCGCCGGCGCCGCTTTCGGGGAAGACACCGCGGGTAAAAAGCTTGTATCCCAAAATGATACTGGTAATACCGGCTGCAACGATTGACAGTCGAAAAATCGTCAAATAACCGATGTATAAGATTTGATTATCCATTTTCGGTATCCCATGCTTTAGCGGGGAACAAAAACAAAATCTCCATCGTCATGCCCGGCAAACCGGATATCCGAGTACAACGGGGTTTGCCGGGCATTCAACACCACCCGCCGCCGAATCGTCTCGTAAAGCGAATCCATGTCGATGATTTGCTCATTGTCTTTCAGGGTGCGCAAAAAAGCCTGGGCAAATACAGAATGCCGGCCTCCACCGGCGTCCAATACCGGTTCCAGGCCGCCCGACGTCAGCACCGTGCGCGATCGCCTGGCGGCCATGCGTAGAACCCATTCTTCAGCCGATCCGGACCGCATTGTGGCGACGTCCGGGCCACGGGTCAGCGTTCCTGAATAGCACGAATCGGCGATGATCAGGACATGCTTGGCTTTGATGGCTTTCAGTTCACTGGTTATGTCTTCATTGGCGATCCAATTGGCCTTGTTGGATCGTTCGGCATCAACAGGCAGCCAGTATCCGCGCTGGGTTTCCGGGTCGATGTTGCCGTGGCCGGCGTAGTAGACCAGCAAATTGTCCGTGCGATTGAGCATCCCGCGCATTTTAGATACCGCCAAAAATATTTCCGACCGGGTTGCATTCAGCAGCAGCGACACGTTGAACTTATATTTCTGCTGCAAAAGCGCTGCTACGGCCTTGGCATCGGTCACAGCGGTTTTGAGCCGGCTGATATTTTGGTAGTCGTTGTTGCCGATAACCAGGGCATGGTAATTGCCGAAGGCCAGCGGTTTCAGCCGTGGACCGCTGCCTGATCCCACCGGATATTTTTCGGAATTAGCCAGAGAGGATTTTGCAATTGACGGTCCCCGTTTGGAGGAAGCATCAGCAATCTTGCTATTCGAAGCGTGGGCGGTCTGCGACGCTTCTACAGGTTGGACATTAATATTTGCCAATTTCGGCAGGTTGAACCGTAACCTGGTGATCGTGTACCATCCCTGAACCGTGCTGCCGCTGCGCTGGGAGCTGAAGCGCAGTTTGTTCACTCCAGATTTCAGATCTTTGGTTTTTATCGCAATCGTAATGGGATCTTCTGTGAATTTTGAATTGCCGAACGTGTAACTTTTCCAGAACGATTGGTTGTTGACGGTTAAAATGCCGCGCAGTTCACCGCTGCCATCGTTTCCGATGCCTAAGTGTTCGATCACCAGTCTCAGGTCCTCGGTTGCCGCCAGCAGGAGTTCCGGCAAGTCAACCATGACATCCACGGCCGATGCCACGCGAATTTTTTCAGTCAGTGGCGCGCTGTACTTCTCCCAGTGGTATTCTTTGGCCAGGACCGGGAAATGTAGAACGAGTGTAGCGAACACGAAAGCACAAATACCATTAAGATATCTGCCTGGTGGGACCATAGCTTCCCCCGTTGAACCAAACAATAGGGACTTTGCTTAGCATTCTTCTAATCGCTGATCGATAGTCCGATACGGTCATACCTGGATTCAGTTCATATCGGCTGGTATTAAATGTGGTTACGTCGTCAAATTTTGTCAAGCTGTTGATCCGATTTGGGAGATTTCCTAAATTTGCCCGGGAGGTGCTGAACGGGCAGCGGGGATAGGGAGGTGGAGCCAACGACATGTATGGCCGTTGCGACCTGAATTTGGTAGATAGGTCCGAAAATTTATGATAATCCCAACGACCATAGGATTACTAATTGTACATTATTGACTCAAGAAGGTGGAATCCCCTATGGCTGAAAATGAAATCCTAAAAGATCTCTTTTTCATCGAAAGAGGCTACTTGAACGCCAATCACTTTGTTTACCGGTCCAAATCTCCCATTCTCATTGATACCGGATATATTGCCGACTTTAGTGAAACTGAAAAAATGATCGCCGAATTGGGGGTCAACCTGGCAGATGTTTCCTTGATCATCAGCACCCACACGCATAGTGACCACATCGGCGGCAATCAGATCATTCAGCAACAATCCGGATGTGATATTGCTGTGCATGCCGTCGGCCGATATTTTATCGACAGCCAGGACGACTGGTCCACCTGGTGGAGATACTATGATCAGGAAGCTGATTTTTTTACTGTCACCCAAACCTTGCAGGATGGTGAGATTGTCGCCATCGGGCCGCATGAATTTCAGGTGATCTATACCCCCGGCCATGCCGCCGACGGCATTGTGCTGTACAACCGCCGGGAAAAGATCCTGATTTCATCAGATACTTTGTGGGAGAATGATTCGGCCGCCATGACCCTTCGGGTTGAGGGCAGCCGGGCCTTGTTTGATATGCAGGCATCCCTCAAGAAACTGGATCCGCTGGAGATCGATATCGTTTATCCGGGCCACGGGCAGCCGTTTAGCGATGTCAAAAGCGCGATTAAAAAGAGTAAAAAAAGAATTGAAAGATATTTCAGGGAGCCGCAACAGATCGGCAATGATCTGATTAAAAAAATTATCGTCTACACGCTGATGATGAAAGAGACGGTTCAGGAAAGCGATTTCTTCCCTTACTTGATGAATACCTACTGGTTCAAGGAAACCGTCGATCTTTATTTCAACGGGGAATATGAACTGAAATATGATGAAGTAATGAAATCTTTCCTTGAAAGGGGCGTCATCAAGCGAAAAAAAGATAACCTGTATACAACCGTTAAGCCATAACCTGACCTCCAGCTCTGGTGGAGGCCCCTGATAGGTTCTACCGATCCGGTGGGAAACAGCCGAGCAATTGCAAGTTCGAAATAGGTAATTTAGGACGCAGAATTTCGCAGATGCACGCAGATTGCGCCAAATTAAGAAATTAAGAAATTGAAGGATTGAGGGATTATATAGACCGATTACCTTCAATACCCAAATGCCTAAATTCCTGAATCCCTAAATTGAACCGATATTTATCTGTGAAAATCTGCGAAGATCTGCGTCCCATACTTTTTTATCACATTTCGCATTTCGTTTTCACCGGTTTCGAGGCTGAAGCAGCAACCGCTCGCCCGGTCCGAAGCATAGTTTTCGCACCAGGTAGACCACCAGCAGCGTGCCGATGGTTGTTGAACCGACCAGCATGACCATAACGATGATCTGGTAGCGGATGGCCTGCAACGGATCAGCGCCCGCCAGAATCTGTCCGGTCATCATGCCCGGGACGAAGACAATGCCGGCTCCCATACCGGTCCTCAGAGTCCGGATCTTTGCTTGCTACCGGTTTTTTTGCATTGCCCGATGCTCGGCAGCCAGTTCTTTCAGCAAATCGCGAAGGGACCATGTTTCCGAAGTCGGCGTCAATGTCGCCCACAGGGGCTGCTGCATACCGGATTTGCGGCACCCGGCCATGAGCAAATGCAGTTCATTTTGGGTGATTCCGGACATAATGATGGCCCGCGGCAGATTCGACGTAGTATCCACACCGGTGTCATCGGTAAGCTGCGCTAGTTCTCCAACCAGCCTGTCGGCCTGATCATCCGTGACCCAGACCAGGGGTAGGCCGGCTAAACCGATTATATCTAGAAGCTTGTTGAATTTGGACTGAACTTCCGCAGCAAAGCCGCACAGCAGCAATTTGCGGGGACCATACAGCCGCTCTTCGGATTGCGTTACTTTTTGAAATTCGGCATCAACCATGCACCGTCTCCTATTCGAAATGAAATGAGCAAAAAGCGCTCGAATTGCGTTATTTGTTATTGGTTATTCGTTATTTCGCCCTGGCGGACTTAAATATAGATTTGGCTCTCAGCCTGATGTTGTAATTCGATCGCCAGCAACAGATCAAAACAGTTTGAATTCCTTTTGAGCTATTAACAAATAACAGATAACCAATGACGGATATCTTCCATCTCTGCTTTAGTTCTCGACCACGGGTCCCAACCTTTTTTCGATATTCACAGGAGCGTCAATAAGCTTTTGGTCGAGCATAATTTGTTCGGTCTGCTGCCAGGCGGCTATATCGATTTTGCCGAATTGGGTGTCTGGTCTCGGCAGCATCAGGATGCGGGTCGCCGGCAGCTGCTTTTTTACAATCTCAGGCGGGGTTTCCGGGTTATACTTTAGAACTGTCTCAATGGCTTTGTCTTTATTATCGGGGGACAAGGCCTCGCCCCAGGCCTCCAGCAATGCTTGCATAAAACGCTTGACGGTATCCGGGCGTTCATCCAGCATTTTTTGGGTGGTGATGACCGAGTTGGCGACAAACCGGATGCCTAACCTGCTGGGACTCATCAGATCGAAACGCTCCCCGGCCTTGAGAAGTTTATCGCCAATAATGGGCGCCTGGGCATTGCGATATAGGGGCCAAAAATCCACTTCGCCCTTGTAAAACGGTGTAAAATCGTAACGGACGCTGGAGAGCTTCACCTGATCTTCCCTGATCTGGTATTTGGCCAGCAGGGCCCGCATAATGGTTTCATCGTTTCCGCCATAAGTAATGCCGATGGTTTTACCTTTGAGATCCTGCGGTGTTTTCAAAGGCGTTCGATCCGGGCGATAAATCCAGTGCAGTGGATTGACCTGAAACAGCTGGGCCAGCACCACAATTGGCGATCCTTTGGCGACGGCCCGGATAACCTGATCGGCGGACGCTACCCCGAACTGGGCATGACCGATCTCAAGTTCTTTGATGGCATCTTTTTCGGGACCGCCCGGTTTCACGGCCACCTTCAGCCTGTGGCGGGCGAAGTTCCCCTGGGCGTCGGCCCATAAGTCACCGACAGCACTGATGTTAAACAGCCATTTGAGCCGATAGGACACCTCCTCCGGAGGCTGTTTTTTCTCGCCACATGCGCCGAAGACCAAGAGCCAAGCCAAGGCTCCAACTAAAAGCCAGAGCTTGCTGATTCGCATTTTCATAGGACATTTCCTTTATCCAAAATGAATTTGATTGATTCCCTTATTTCTAACAGCATCCAGAAACCAGGATCGAGTATCAAGTTGATTTATTAACAAAAATTATAATCAACCAAAGAAAAGCCCAACCTAAATGAAACATCGAAAAATTAATCAAGCGCCTTGCAGGCGCCGCTGTACGGTCTGGCCAAGCCATTCCAGGCAGACCAGGTACAAAGACGTGCAGATTCCGATTAAAAACAAGGCAATAAGTATTTTAGCAAGGTCACTTTGGTACAGGGCGATGCGGATACTGTGCCCGATGCCCGCATTGGCGGCAATAAATTCGGAGACAATCGTTCCTACGATTGCCAGGGTGCCACTGCCCACGATGACCGTTGAGATTTTACTGATGTTTTCAAAAGCCCTAATTTTTACCTGCAACCGCCAATTCATCCGCAGCGTGGCTTCGTAAAAGTGTTCGATCTCCGGCACCGGCTCACTGAGTATGCCGATAAAAGAAAGCAGCAGAGGAAAATAGCAGATCATGGAGGTGATCAGCAGCCGCGACGACAGACCGTCGCCCAGCAGGATGAATATGATCGGGGCCACGGCCACAATGGGATAGGCCTGAATATTATAGGCCGCCACCCGGATGAAGGATCCAAACCACTGAGTCAGGCGCCCAATGATTCCGACTGCGGTGGCCAGACAGATCGAAAGCATGTGACCGAGAATGGCAATCGACAGGGTATCGATGACGCTAAACAAGTAGCGCAGGAAGACGTTTTGGCCGGTTTGCCATATTTCCAGTGGGCTCGGGATCACGTAATCGGACAGACCCAGAACGTATTTAATTGAAAACAGAATGGTCAGGCCGATGAAATAAATGATAAAAAATTGATAAATTCGTCTAGAAAGCATTGACGATCTCCAGCATGGTCCGCTCAAGACTTCTTTTATCAAGATCTCTGCCGTTGGTGTGGTCCTGGCCCCGGATAGATACGGTCTGCGGGTTTTTGTGCCGCCCGCGCAAGACCAGGATCTGTTTGCAGAATTTGGCGACTTCCGCCACGTTATGGGAAATATACAGAAAACAACGATCGGAGAACTATAAAAACGAAATCCAGGTGAAATTGTTAATTAATCGGCTATGAATAACATCCCAGTACACCGCCAAGTGCCTTGACAGCACCCAGTAGCATGCCTGGTTCACGCAGTGATTTTTTACTTATTGG
>Ga0209454_1000052_pt1 | contig 93067 bp, 71 predicted proteins | sample WorMetHERISLAND1_2_FD_187400 | JGI IMG/M metagenome (GOLD analysis project Ga0209454, IMG submission 187400) | Marine gutless worms symbiont microbial communities from Max Planck institute for Marine Microbiology, Germany - Olavius geniculatus... | ecosystem: Host-associated > Annelida >... | reverse complement strand
AAGTAAAGCAGCTTGCTGAATTAGCTAAATTTTCAAAGAATATCAACTAAATTTAAAATTTTTAAATTACAATTTTGTAATTTATTGCCTGACAATTTGAGTTTATGCGTACACTCTAAAGTTAAAATTGCGTGCCAAGTTCGGTCCCCAGTAACCAAATCCGATAAGCCCCACATTAATCATTAGTTACCCCCTCCCTTTTTAACTTTGTCGGGACACAAAATTTCACAGCTAAACACAGTTAAGTTTAAATCGCCCGGCTAACAAGGCGCCCCCAGCCAGAATACCAGCAGTTTCCTGCTTGTTATAAGCCTTTCCTCGTCGCAGGTGAAATAATGTACTCTTTTAATTTGTGTTAACCCGTCTTTACCTGTGTCCCACTATTTCTTTGCAATGAACTCTTTAACGGATGCAGCGACATATTCGATTTGGTCGTGAGTCAACTCCGGAAACATAGGCAATGATAGCAAACGGGCGGCGGCCTGTTCGGCAATCGGAAAATCGCCTTTTTCGTATCCAAGGTGGGCATAGGCCTTTTGCAGATGCAAGGGCAATGGGTAGTGCAATCCCGTGGCGATACCTTTTTCTCTTAGAATTTTTTGAAGTTCGTCACGCGCTTCCACCATTATCACATATAAATGATAAACGGACTCAGCATTTTGGGCCTCTTTAACATGAATAATGTCGGCCACATCCGAAAGAAGTTCGTTATACAACGCAGCATTATTGCGGCGAGCATGGGTCCAATCGGCCAATCGCTTCAATTTAATCCTCAGTACCCCGGCCTGGATGGCATCCAGCCGTCCGTTGTAACCCTCCATATCATGATAATACTTTTTGGCCTGGCCGTGATCGCGAATCATGCTTACCTGGCCGGCAATGGCTTCGTCATTTGTCACTAGCGCGCCGCCTTCACCATAAGCGCCCAGGTTTTTCCCTGGATAAAAACTGAAACAGCCGGCTGCCGCCAACGACCCGGCTTTCTTACCTTTATATAGTGCCCCATGGGCTTGGCAAGCATCCTCGATGACAACCAGGTTGAATTTTTTGGCGATCTCCAATATGGCATCCATGTCAGCTGGTTGACCATATAAATGCACTGGAATAAGCGCCTTTACAGCGCGTTTAGTTGATTGGTTAACTGGTTGATTGATTGATTGCGATGAAAAGCATTTCTGTACAAGAAATTCCTCGAGTTTTTCTGGATCCATATTACATGTGTGGGAATCAATGTCGACGAACACCGGGACCGCCCCTACCTGGGAGATTGCTTCAGTGGTGGCAATGAAGGTGTTGGGCACCGTAACGACTTCGTCCCCTGGTCCTACTCCGACGGCCATGAGTGCAAAACGCAGAGCATCGGTGCCGGAGTTGACGCCGATGCAGTATTTTGTGCGGCAAAATTCGGCAAACTCTTTTTCAAACCCTTCGACGTTGGGGCCACCGATAAACATTCCATTTGCCATGGCCTCGGTGATCATCGGTTGCACTTCGTGTTCGATCTGTTTGTACTGGGCCTTTAAATCCAGGAAGGGAACGTTCATTTAAGTATCCTCAGGTTAAAGGTTAAAGGAATAAGGCTTTTTCCTGCCTTTTATTAAAATCGCCAAGGTCTGTCAGGTTGCAGCGTCAGTCTGAGCAACACACGATTCTCATCATAGTCTTCTACGTCGGTAGAATTTAATTTGCTATAATTGTAGTCAAGAGATAGGGCCAACCATTTATTCGCCAGCCAGCTCAATCCCGCACCTAATCCAATTCGTTCATCCTCGCGGGACTCATTTACAAATTCAGAATATCGATAGCGTAAATTCAGATTACCGGATACATTTCGGGTGAAATTGTAAGTGGCATTGCCGATAATTCCGGCATACTGTTCAAATCCCAACCTTTCATTACCGAAATCGTTACGATCCAGCCCGGCCTGGCCCAGCAGGCTGGCGGACCATCTCTGAAAGTTCCAGCGTTTAAACAGATCACCATTGATAAATAGGCCGTCCTGATTATCAAACTCGCTATCTTTGAACTCCTGGTAATAATATCCTAAACCCAAAGACACCCGTGCATCTTTAGCAAATTCATAATTAATGCCGGCCGACGGCGCATGGACCTGATAATCGCCCTCAGTTACTTGCTGATCATCGCCATCGTTATCTCGATATGCATAGGCATAACGGCCAAATAGCTGCAGAGTCCGGGTTAACCTTCGCATTAATTGGAATGTACCCGCCAAATCATGATAGTCATCTGAATTGTTAAAAAGTGCCCTGGTGTATCGGACATCTACCGTCGTGCCCCATTGGGGTCCAAACCAATAGGTAACTCCAGCGGATGGGGCATATCGGTCATTTTCGTTGCTGTCTGGATCCTCCTCTCTGCGAAGACTGTAAAGAAACTGGCCGTAAACCCTATCGTCCCTACCGAATTGATTGTCTATTCGAGCGGTAGTAAAGTTCGTTATATACCAACCCCTCCCCCTTCTGACAGTTGAATCCCCTGGAGCTCTTATCTCGCCGGTATCTTCGGCGATGGTCGGTCTGTTCTCATCCGGATCCTCGGAGCGCAGAAATCGGTTAAAAAACTCAAACCTAGTTTTTGGAGACAGATTGCTCCAAATATCCAGTGTTGCAGGCAACCGCCAAGTGTTTTCTCTGGATCCATCCTCATACCATACATAGGCCGGATCAAACACGAAGTTCATGCCACTTGTTCTGCCAAGGATCGATAAGGTTCCACCAGCAGAGACATCCGTAATGAAGTCATCCACTGTATTTTCGTCTGTTAAAAAAACATTGTCAGTATACGTTTCGCGGGCCGAAACCCGAGGTGTGAAATTGTATTGAGCGGCGAACGTGTTGAGCGCGTATACCGAAAGTGTGAGCAAAAAAACAATCACGCCAATTTTAAGCTTCATGTTCATTTTCTATTATATTGGGACACTGATTTCCGAGGATAGACACGGATCGAACGAACTTGCACAGTTTAATAGATTGAATATCTTAATAGCGATGCCGACACCTTTCTTGAATCTGTGCTTATCACTGTTCATCTGTGACCAGATTTAAATCAAGGAACAATTATTGTGTCGTCTGCCTTTAATTGTATATTCTGGCTGAGGTCTTTGCCTTTGGCTATGTTTTTGTAATTAATTCGGAATATCTTCTCCTGCCCATCAATATTTCGCAGGAGAATAATTTCCTTTTTGGACGCCCATTCGGTGAAGCCTCCAGCCAGGGCAAAGGCCTGCAGGACCGTTAGGTGCTTGACTAAAGGATACTCACCTGTGTTCACGACTTCTCCTAATATGTAAATTCTTTTGCTCGAGGGGGATCTGACGTGAACTGTCACCTCCGGGTTGGAGACAAAATCTTTAAGTCCTTTCTCGATCACGCGCTTCAACTCGACGGGTGTCAAGCCCTCAGCCTGAACATCATTTAACAGCGGGAAGGATAGTTTCCCGTCAAACCGCACGAGCACCTCCTCCCGGGTGAAATCTTCTTCTTTCCAGGTAACGATTTCCAGGATATCACCGGCCCCGATAAGGTAGTCTTTCTGGCTGTCCCTGGCCGACCAGATTTGTTTTGATTTGGAGGTTTTATTATCGGCGGCAGGCAGCTCCCCAACACCGATGCATAGGGTGAGAAGTAAACAGTTTATTAGTATGAGTGCTTTTTTCATGGCCTACTCCCATTTTTCATAGCCAAACAGCTTTATTTTTATCAGGAAATATACGCTTCTCATCATCAGTAGCTGCACAACTTCTCATTTTCCCAGCCTCTCGACTTCCATCATTTTACACAGCTCCGCCCTGTCGATTACAAGGCTTGTCAAGACGTAAACAACTAAATTTAAATGTTTTTTTAATCAGATGATTGCTGCAATCCGCAAAAACCTAACACCGCAACTTAGGCGATCGACCGATGAAACGGAATTGATCAATATTTATTTTTTCTTTCTCTTCCTTTTTCCGGAAAATAGACCTACCCGATATTTTTTCTTTTTAGTGGTATATGTCCCGTAATATTTACCGTAATACCGATAGCGGTAGCCTGGGGTTCGCACATCAAAATGGTTCAAGACACAGCCAAGTATCCTGTCTTTGCCCATTTTGGCAATGAGTTCAGCAACCATATCACGCGGCGTGCTGCCGTATTTAACCACCAGCACAATGCCGTCGACCTGACTGGCCAAAACAAAAGTTTCGGCTGTCAGTCTGGGTGGTGGTGAATCAATAATGATGAAACGATCACTGTAGCGTTCCGAGACTTCATGGACCAAGTCGGCCATTCGATCGGAAGACAATAGCTCCGCTGGGTTGTGCGGCGGTTTGCCGGCCGGCAGAACAGTCAACTTGGGCACTTTTGTTTTTTGAAGCAACGTCGTCAGAGAGGTGCCGTTGGTGAGGTAATCGCTCAAGCCCTCAACTTTGCCGAAACCGAGCAAGCTATGGATTGTGGGTCGGCGAAGGTCGCAGTCAATCAGCAGAACATGTCGATCAATTGCCCTGGCAACACTGATGGCCAGGTTGGCTGAAACGAAAGACTTTCCTTCACCCGGCGCCACGCTGGTCACCAACAAGGAACGCGGGGCTTTTCCGCTGACGGGGACAAAAAGATTGGTCCTTAGAATTTTAAACTGCTCCGATTCAAAACATTGCGGATCTAAAAGTGAGATGAGATTTTTATCGAGCGCCCGGGTTTGGTGTTGGTTTAAGTATGTATCAAGTTTTTCATTCCGCTGCTCATCACTTTTAGCTGCACTCGGCATCTCAGTGGAAGGCATCAATAATTTTGGCGTTGTGACGGATTCCGTTTCACTCACCTGGATTTTTTCTGGAGGCATCTGTGGTTGCGGCTCCGCAGTTACCCCTTGCCAGGGATCTTGATCCATGTTCTTTATCGGTATATCGGTTTGAAGATCCCTTGCCCGCCGCTCGCATTCCCGCTTGCCAAGGGTTGTCAGTTCTCCGCCGGGATAAATCAGTTTGTTTTTTAACAATCGCTGGAGGGCACCGGTATCTCTGAAAATCTCCAGGCTGCATTGGTCGAGACGGCCTGTCCTGGAATCATATTTCAAAAGGTGACCGGTTTGCCGGTCGTGAGTCATGAGGATGGTCCAGTCCGCGTCGCTCAAATCTATCCTTGGAGTAGCTATGCTAATTTTCGGTTGATCAATCTCAGATCCGACCTGATCCTCATCAGGGCCTGCAAACGACGTTCTCATTTGATGGCCCAACTCCTCACACTTGCTGATTGCCTGACGCGTCAGCCTGCCGTCGGGCAAAATCAGTTTATTGGCCAGCAAGCGATGAATCGTACCCGGATCCTGTATGATCTTGCTGCTGCGCAGCCGCAGCTTACCAGTATGCTTGCTATATTTTCGAAGTGCTTCCCAGTCTTCCGCCTTCAACTTAGGGGGCGTCGGTGAAGCGAGGCGCTTGTTTTCAGCTGTTTTTAATGCATCTGAATTTTTAGCCACTAGAAAACCTCGTTTGTTTATTTTTGAAAGACACAGATTTGCGCAGTAAACGCAGATTATTTCAAACCGTCCGGCGACAGACTCCCTGCCAGATATACAGAGGTGTCTACTTGCTATGTGTCCCTTCTCGCCGAAGGCGAAACAAACTTTCTTTTTAATCAGTGTTCATCTGCTTGCCCAATGAAATCTCTTTTCAAATTATTTCATCAGGGTGTCCCAATGGTCCTTATCTGCGTATTTTACAGGCTGATTATTGAAATCACTTTCTGTATGGGAAAATTGGTATGCTGCTGCACCAGTTCAATTGTCGGATTAACGCCATTGAGAACCAGCAGACCGAATACTCCCAGTAATATCAAGCCGACCAGGACACCAATCCCTGTCAGCACAAAGTTCAATTTTTTTAGTATCTGTCCCGTTGGTTGGTAAAGTCTGGGAATGGTTGCCAGCACGGGTATGCCTAAATCAGCTTCAATGTCATCGGGCCTTTTTAAGGAGGAATCCAAATAGTCCAGCAGAAAGATCAAGCCTCCACCCAGGCCCAATCCCGCTGCAAGGGCCAGAATAATCAGTTTCTTCAAATCCGGTGAAACCGGCTTTTGCGGCAGTCTGGCATGGTCGACGATCCGGAATTGCTCGCCTTTTTGCTTTTTTTCCATATTGACGGCAATATCAGCCTCCAGTTTTCGATTCAGTAAGGAATTGTAAGATTCCTTAATATTGTCATAATCCCTGTTCAACGACAGGAGTTCCTCTTCTCTTTTTGGTGTGACTTCCACCCGTCTTTGGTATTCCTTTATCTGTTGCCCAATTTTGGCGACTTCTGACTTGAGGTCCTTTATGTCCAGATAAGTGGCGTTGCGCTGTTGAATTTGATCGGCCAAAAACTGGTTTTGCGTAAGCGGTGCAGAACTTCCAGACTGCTCCTTTTGCGCTGCACCTGAGTCGGATTCGTTTGCAGCAAACTTGGCTTCAGAATCTTTTATCTGGCGTTTTAGCCGGATGACATCCGGGTGGCGATCCGTATAGCTCGCTTTGAGATCTGCCAGCTGCTGTCTCAGTTGAGCCAGGGTCACAGGCTGACCGGTGTCAGACGGGCCGCCGACTCCGGAAGCCTGCAAATTTTGAGCAGCTTCTATCTGGTTATCCAGCAAGACCAGCCTGTTCTTAGCTTCCTGCAGACTGGCCTGTCTCTCATTCAGCTGCAGCTGCATCCGGTCTAAAACCCTCAGGTTGGTGTCGAGTTGATCCGGCAACTCCCCCATGTATTTTTTGCGGTACTCGCTGGACTGTTTCTCAGCTTCCTCAAGCCGAACGCGAATAACGGCAAGCTGGTCATCCAGAAAACCGCTGGTACCGATGGCTTGAGCCTCTCTAACTTTGAGGTTTTCATCGATAAAAAAATTAGCGAGGGTATTGGCGACGTTCATTACCGTCTGGGGATCAGAACCGCGGTAGGAAACCGAAAACGCATCCGCACCGGTTCTCCGACCACTTCGGGTAACCTGCACATCAATTTTTTTGCGAATACTTGAGATTTTGTCTTCCATAAACATTTCGGCATGGTCCGGACCCGAAAACAGTTTGAATTTTTCAATAACCCGTTCGAGATTGGTGCGGCTTAGGATCTGTTGCCTGATGGTGTTGATGCGCTGATCGATATCCGTCGATACGATGGAGCGGACATAATCGGTTGGAACCCGTTGGGGGCGCACCAGGATGAGGGTATTGGCCTGGTAAATTTTAGGAAGAACGAATGCGAGATAAATCCCAGCGAGCATGGCAATGCAAAACGGTATGATCAACAACCAGCGTCGCTTTACAGCCAGCTCAAGGTAGTAGTCGATTTGAAAGGTGTCGGTTTTTTCAGGCATAGTCAGTTCCCCATATAGCAAAGCCCATTATTATATTTGCCTATAAATCATAGTGACAACCAGAATCCTATTGGCCTAAATGCCTGGAGGCTTGAAAGCCAGGAAGCCCAGAAGCTGGAAATTCAGAAAGCTCGGAGGCTTGAAAGTGATATGTTAGCGAGCAGAAAGGCAATGCCAAACCCTTAATCATTTTTCACTTTCTGGTAAAAACGCCATAGTAGTTTTCCAAGGGACCTGTATCCAGTTTTGAGCTTTTCATGGGCATCGCCATTAAAGTAACCCAATCGATTAGAAAAATATAGCAAATATTTGGTCTCAGCTAAAGATCCCAGGCTTATGTTTATGAATCTGGCGAGTTCTTTATCTCCTTTACGTGAGTATCCTTCAACAATATTGGCTGGCACTGACAAAGCTGCTCTTCTAATTTGGGAGGTGAGACCAAACATCTCCTTTTTCGGGAAGTGTTTAGTTGCGTGAGACACCTGATAGGCCAATTCATCTGACAGCTTCCAAACTTCAAGCTTCTGCCACCTTTCCTCTTCCATCCTCTCCTCCTCTTCTCTTCCCAGCTTTCTCGCCTCCTGGCATCCTGGCTTTCATCACGCCAGTTTATACTCCTTTATCTTATTCAGCAGCGATTTATAGCTAATTTCAAGCAGTTCGGCTGCATTTTTGCGATTCCAGTTGGTTTTTTCAAGGGCTTTTTTGATGATCTTTTTCTCTGTGCGCAACAGATATACGCGGCGTACTTTTTTTAGGGTCAGGCTGTTTTGATTTTGTAAATATTTTTTCAGATTCGAAAGACCGACCAGGGCGTAAATATCTGGATCAGATTTTACGGCGTCCGGCGGTTTCTCCCAATGGGTCACCAGTTTCTGCACAACGCTGTCCTCTATACCATAGATAATCGCCCGCTGGACGATGGTCTTCAGTTCCCCGACATTCCCCGGCCAGGGATAACGGCAGAAGCTCTCCTTTAGCTTTGAAGGAACCTCGATGTGGCCGACCTTATTTTCCAGACAAATCTTATCTGCAAAGAAATCCGTGAGCAGCGGAATATCACTGACACGCTTCCTTAGGGGCGGCATTTCTATCGTCAGCGTATTCATCCGGAAGTAAAGGTCTTCGCGGAATTTTCCCTGTTGAACGAGTCGATCAAGAATCTTGCTGCTGGAAACGATGATTTTCAGGTCGGCTCCTCTAGGGGCGGTATGGTCGGGATTTAAAAATCCTTTCTCAAAAACAGAAAGCAACCGTGATTGAAGAGAGACTGGAACATTTGCGATTTCGTCCAGAAACAATGTGCCGCCGTCCGCCGGGCTATACAATCCTCGGAAGCGCTGATTCGAATCTACTAAACCGCCCTGTACGGCACCAAATAGAACCTCATCCAGCTGTCGTGAATTCAGTTCGGCCAAGTTTATCTTGACAAACGGACTGGTTCGCCGCTCAGACTGATGGTGGATGGTCCTTGCAATAAGCTCCTTGCCGGTACCGAGTTCACCTTGGATCAGCACCGGCTCGCTTAATCTGCACAACTCTGGAATGCTGCGTTTGATCCTTACCATTTCAGGGCTGTTGCCGATGATCACAAAACTTTCCGGACTGCAAGTATCGTTCTCAGCAAAGCGCTGGAGAATTAATTTGTCGATGGCTCTGATTAGCTCCGTTGCATCGAAGTTGAACTCGAGCACTTCTATATCTCCGTAGCCGTCTATTGATGCAAAACTCTTGACCGACCGGTCACTTGAAAGAATCAGAACGGGCAGGCCGGCATCCATCATTTTAACGGTATTTACAAATCGGCATATTCTGTCAAAGGACAGCGGCCCGGAGATGACCAGATCCGGCTCCAGCTGACGCAGATTGTCAAAACAAATGGTCTCTTTTTCGAATATAATCGGTACCCACCATTTATTTGAAACAATGCCCCTTAGGTAATCCCGGCGATTTCGATTTGTTTCAAGAATAACAATCTTATGGTGGTCTGATTGGAACATGTTGAGAAGGCTCAAGGTTCCGGGTTTGGGGCTTCGCCCTACAGGCTAAGACCCACGCGCAAGGTTTGGGGCTCCGACTCCGCTCTCAGAGAGCTACGACGGAACACGTCGCCCAAAAATGCCAAGGCCCCACCCACAAGGTCTCCATCTTCGCCCTTCGGGCTTCGCCGGACAAGCAGGGTTCGGACCTCGTTCAATAGTTTACTGGTTGAATGGTTGATTTGGCAAATTATGAGCTCAGAGTTTTATAATTGCGAAATCGTCAGAGCCGCCGTTCATCAACTAATTTACTTTTAATCCAATTAACGATTCGTGGATTTGATATTCCCCAAATCGGAACTTCGGCGACTACAGCTAAAAACTCATTCACGGCCTTGTTGGTCAGCAAATTATGTGCCGAAGGGGGAAAGCTTAACTGAAAAAATTAATGTGTGTAGATAAGATGCCGTATCCTGTTTAAATAAGTACCATTTCATAGTAGCTGTTTTCGCAGGTTGGCAGCCGGATAATGACCAAGCTGCTTTAGTAATAAAGATGAGGCGTTCCCGGAGAATGAAAAATGGTATTTTTTTACATAGCAATATGAAATAATTTACATAACAATTGGGAAAAAAATAGCTTTAGTTTGATTGAGGCACCGGCTTGGAGGCTTGGAGGCCGGAAAGCCAGTAGGCTATAAGCCGTTTGTTGAATGAGTTTGTTGGGTTTATGGCCCCGGATAAATGCGCTACGCCCCGGTTAAACGGGAAAAAAGGTTTAACTGAACAGGCTGGATAAATTGAGTTGATTAGGGCACTACAGTAGATTGGGTCGATGTTGCCCCTTCAAGTGAAACGCTCGTCAAACGAAGTGTTCCTCGAGTGAAACGCTATTCCCCGCAAAAGACAGCGAGATTTCACGCCTGATTTTAGAATCTTAAGTGTTCAACAAGCACAGCGTTCATCAAAAGAAAGTGCTCGCCAAACGCAGCGCTTCGGACCCAGTCCACTGCCCTTTGCCCTCAGCGCTTCTTTTTCCCACTTCCGCATTCCGACTTCCCACTTCCGTTTCCCTCAGTCCTCAACACTTCGCCCTCTCAATTCCGTCAGCAATTTTCTGGCTTTTCCAGCCTCCGGAAAGTTCGCATCCAGATGCAGTGCTTTTTCCAGTTCGGCCCGGGCTTTCTCCGGTTCCCCCTTTTTGTAATATATCATACCCAGGTGGTAAATGACCGTCGGATTTCCAGGAGCCTTTGCGAGGCTGTCCGCGACCTCTACCAAAGCAAGATCGTAGAATCCTTTTTTGTAATAGGCCCAACCAAGGGTATCCATCACAAAAGGGCTGTTCGGAAGCATTTCCTTGGCCGTCTGCGCCAAAACCAGTGCCTCCTGGATGTTTTTTTCGCTATCTGCCAGGATATAGGCCAGGTTGTTGGCTGCCGCGGCAAATTCCGGGTTTATCGCGAGAGCCTGGCGATAATGATTTTCAGCTAAATCCATTTTCTGCTGCATTTCATAAATTGTCCCCAGCATCATGTGAGGGGTGGCCTGGTTGGGGTCTTTCTCCAGAATGGCCTCATATTGGTCAATAACTTGATCTTGCGCTTCATCCAGAAAATAGATTCTGGCCAGCATATAGTAGGAATCTAAAAAATTTGGATTTTTCTCAAGAGCCATGGTGAAAGATTTCTTGGCTTTCGGTCGATTTTCCTGGGTCAGGTAAATTTGCCCTTTAAGGTTGAAAACCCGCGCTGCAATTTCGGGGTTATCATCCATCTCTTTTAGATACCGGTCGCACCGCATCAGGGCCTTATCCAACTCCTCTCTGGCGGCATAAACCCGCGTGATATTGGTCAGGGCCTCCATGAGATCAGGCTGCAAAGTCAACGCCTTTTCAAAATTAGCAAGGGCCTGGTCATATTTTCTTTGCACGCGTTGAAGCAATCCCAGCCGTAAATAGCCAGCCGCATTGTTCGGATCGAGTTGAATCAAGGATTTAAAAGTGTCCCCGGCTTCGGCCAACTTGCCTTGGTACAAGTATGCATTTCCCAGGATCATATTCGCCTGATAATCGTCGGGCAAAACGGCAAGAACCGCCAGGCTCTCCTTCTGGGCCGATTCAAATTCTCGTTCACGAAAACTAATTTCAGCCAACAGCAGCCTTGCTTTTATAAAACGAGGGTTAAGCTCGGCTGCCAGGCTGATATGCAACTTGGCTGCATTGAATTCCCCTTTAGCCCGATGGGAAATCCCCATAAGGTAATGCGCCCAGGCAGATCTCGGTTCCTCATCGATCAAGGGGCCTAGCATCCCGATAGCTTCATCAAATTTGTCTTGTCTCGTCAGCAGTTCCGCTTTCAACAGACGCATTGGAAAATAGCCGGGACGCCTCGTTAAGCTTTCAGTGATATATGTCTCGACTTCCGCGAGATTTTGGTGTTTCAGGTGAAAGCCGGCTAAGGCGTCAAATATCCGCAGGTCATTCGGCTTTAATTCGAGAGCTTTTTGATACATTGCCAAAGCTTTGTCGGCGCGACCGGTGGAATCGAAAAAGCCGGCAATTATCAAGTAAGGTCTGGTATTGTCCGGTGCAATATCGATCGCCCGGAGGTAGGCAGCTTCGGCTGCCTGCCGGTTTTGACGACTGAAATAAAAATTACCTAATTCAATAGATAGATCCGAGTTTTTCGGGTTCGCCTTTATCGCTTCTTTTAAGGCTGATTCAGCCAGGTCAAATTTCTGTTCTTTTTGGTAAAGATTAAATAGAGCAAGCCGCGGATTTTCAGCCGTCGGGTCTATACGGACGGCTTCCTTCAAGGCTTCTTCAGCTTCGACCGACTTACCCTGGGCTGCCAGCGTCTCCGACAATCCCAGAAAAGCACGTGTTTCATTGCCATCGAGTTCGATGACCTTCTCAAATGCTGAAGCCGCTTCAATCAGTTCACCCTCCTGGCCGAGAAGACCGGCGTGCAATAGCAGCCCTTCGATATTGGCGGGATCCCTGCTCAAGATTTCATCGACCGCTTTTCTTGAGTCCTTGTATTTCGTTGCGAGCCAATAAAAGGTGGCCAATTTAATCTGTGCTTCGAGATTGCCTGGGTCTAACTCGGCAACTTTAACATACACGCTAAATGCTGTCTGGGCGTCGCCGAGTTTAAGGCTGGCCCTTCCCAAATATTCCAGTGCTTTGATGTCCTTCGCATCTATCTGGAGAGCATTTTTAAACTCTAAACGCGCACTTTTAAATTCACCTTTTTTAAAATACGCCACGCCTTTTTCAAAATGGGCGACCTTCTTCTCCTCCTCGGAAGCACAAGCCCAAAAAGACAATGTTGCGATTAGAACTAACAAGAATAGCTTATTGGTATGGCCCATCCAAATTACCTCTGCAAGGCACTTCAAAATCCTTATTACTTAAACGACCGTTTAATTTAATCAATTATTTCAACTTTTTCAACTAATTTCCTTCCCCAGCATCTTCGCCGGCAACTCAATAATCTCCTCCAGGCCGATCGGTTAAGGTGATCGATTGTGTAATAATTTTCATGATTTCGGTCATAGTATGACATAAATTACACAATTAGTGGAACATATATTTCTTAAGGCCAGATGATGCAAAATCGGTATTAACTGTTCACAACGATAAGAATCCAATATTAATGCAAATACCTATTCTATTTATATATTCATTAAATTCAATTATTTTGGCATAATACTTGCTGCCCGTTAATATAGCCGAGGGGTCAGTCTCTATAAGCTCATCTTAGAACAATCCGCATTTGATCAAAAATCCGTCGTCAATTGAGCCAACTTCTGCGGAATCGAAACATTGTCAGGTATCCACGTACATGATAGACATTGTGTGGTAAAACTGTATTTAAATTGATTGCGGCTATTATCGATAAACTATCGGCTTGTTTCGGATATTTGCAATTCATTTTTTAGGATAAAGATACTACGATTAAAAGTCGGGGGGTATTCTGTCTAAGGAGGTATGGGATGAAAAAGCTTGTTTTATGCACTTTTGGATTTTTCTTTATGCTTTGCGGAACCAATGCATTTGCTTACTCATTTGGTTTTGTAGATGCGCTGGGGAACGATATTGACATATCCGAAAGTTTTGAACTCAAGGTTGAGGAAGTTACCGGAACTGATTCTGAAGTGAAATTTACTTTTACCAATAAAAATCCGGAGCATGCCTACATCGCTAAGATTTTTTGGGAAGACACTCAGAATTTACTCCCATATTTGTTTTTTTCCAGAGAGGACTCAACCGGCATTCCAGGTCCACGTGGTGTCATATTCGATGTGCGCACTCCCAATACTCCCCCAAGGAGAACTAAAGTCGGCGATGAAGAATTCACAACAACTGTCTATGCCACAGCCAGATATGTCAACCGGGGAGCAACGCGTAAAGGAATCGATCCCGGTGAATCCGGGGCATTCATATCCGGAGGAAATTTTGAAGAAGTGAAGGAGGCGTTGGATTCCGGCGATCTGCGGATCGTCATTGTAGTCAGAAGCGAAGATGGTAGGGATGTCTATAAGGCCGACTCAACACCAGTGCCTGAACCAGCCACAATGCTGTTGCTGGGAGCCGGATTGATTGGGATAGCCGGACTGGGACGAAAGAAGTTGTTTAGGAAAAAATAATCTCAGACACACGTGAGGGTGGCTGACAAACCCAATATTGCAAGGAAGCAGGGTAGGTGATAATAGTATATTATCTCGCTGATAGAATGTATCCCATATTATAAATATTGTTGTTGATTCCGAAGGGTTTGATGAATTCTCGCTGGATTCCAAACCCTTTTTTTTATGTTTGTTAACGGTTATGACTGGAAATTTAGACATAAAAATAATACCCTATTCTGAGAAGGCCGGAATTGAAAATATCAAGCACCAAATTTAATGAAATCGTAAAAAGTCATTGTAACGCCTGGATACCCGCCTTCGCAGGTGTGACGTGATCTAAAACTAACTGATATTCAATCACTTATTGTCATTCCCGCGAAGGCGGGTATCCAAAAAATTGTTAAATCCGACTTTTTACGAAATTGTCGAATTTGCGAATAGAATCAATTATCGAATGGAGGGTTGTCATGAGGCGCGTGAGAACAGTATTTCTGGCGATACTAATTTCTTCTCTAACCCTATACGGTTGCGCATCCGACGAAGAGAAAAAGCGCTCGCACCTGGAGAAGGGCAAGGAATATTTTGAAAAAAAGGATTTTGGGAGTGCTAAAATCGAATTCAAGAATGCGATTCAGATTGACCCTAAATATATTGAAGCCGTTGCAAAGCTTGGCGAAACCTTACTGAGACTCGGTGACACAATAGGCGCTTTCAGAACATATGCGCGGTTGGCCGAACTGGATCCGGACAATATCGATGCGCACTTCAAATTAGCCGGCTTTTATCTGCTGGCCAAACAATTCGAAAATGCTAAAAAAGAAATCGATGTAGTGTTAAGCAAGGAGCCGGATCATATTAATGGCCTGTTGTTGAATGCCACGTTGCTGGTGCAGGCCCAAAATCTGTATGATGCGGCCGCGGTTTATGGACGCATCATCGAACTTGATAAATCCGAAACTCGGGCCTACATTGGTCTTTCCCAGGTACTGGCACGCCAGGGGAAACCTGCTGAAGCTGAAGATACCTTGAAACAGGCATTGGCGCTCGATCCCAAGGCGATTGACACCCGATTGAAATTATTCGGCTTTTACGTCAATGAAAAGAGATTCAGTGAAGCCGAGATTCAGATCAACGAAGCCCTGGCTGCCGATCCGGACAACGCCGATCTTTATCTTGTGCTCGCAAATTTTCATAGCCGTCAGAAAAACTTCAAAGCGGCCGAAGCCGCACTTCTCAAAGCGGTTGAAACAGATCCTCAAAATACTAAACCGTACCTGGTGGCCGCCGGCTTTTACAATGCCGTGGGCAAGGATAGCGAAGCCCTGGCGACCTATGAGAAAGCCTTGGAGTTGCAGCCCGAAAATACCCGGATTCTGAACGCAATTGCCAGATATCATCTTGGAAAAGGGAAACCGGATAAAGCCGAAAAATACGTCACGCAAATCCTGCAAACACAACCCAAAAATTTTCAGGCCCGCTTGTTTAGAGGACAACTGTTTATCGCTAAGAAAAACTATAATGAAGCCATCAATTTATTCGGCCAACTCATCGCAGAAGAGCCTAAATCGGCCCTGGCGCATTACTTCAAAGGCTTGGCTCACCGGCAGAACGGTCAGTCCAAGTTGGCCCAAGAAGAGCTAGGCCGTGCGCTTGAGTTGAATAGCAAATATCAGACAGCCCGGCTGCTGCTGGCCGAAATCTACATGCAGGATCGGGAATTTGAGCTTGCCGCAGAGCAATACAAGGCTATCTTGGATACTTCGCCAGACAACTATCAGTCAAAGCTATTGCTGGGCAACGCCTATTTTTTCCAACGCCAATTGACTGAAGCTAAGCAAATATATGAAGAATTGATCGAATTTAACCCGGATATTCCGGCAGCCTATTTCCGCCTCGGAATTCTTCAGCGCGCGATGCGGCAGACAGAACCGGCCTTGAACAATTTTAAAAAAGCCATGGCATTAAATCCGAAACTTATCGATGTGTTTACCAATATTATAGCTATTCATATTGCCGCAAAGGATTTTGCTAAAGCTCATCGCAGGTGTGATGAGCAAATGAAAAAGATGGCCGATACACCGCCCGTCCTGGCAGCCGTTCAAAATCTCAAAGGTGAAATCTACCTGGCAGAGGGCAAAAAAAAAGATGCCGTAAAATGGTATAAAAAGACCATGGCAACCTATCCGGGCTACCTGCGACCTTACTATGCGTTGGCCAGCATTTTCCGCTCTGAGAAGAGAGACCAGGAAGCGATCGTCCAATACGAAGCGGCTCTAAAGGTCAACCCCCAGCAGGTTGCCCCTCATATGATGCTGGGCGCCATCTACGATTCTCAGAAAAAATTCGAGAGAGCTGAAACACACTACCGCAAGGCGCTTGAAATCAACCGCGATTTCGCCCCGGCTGCCAACAACCTGGCCTATGTCCTCGCCATGCAGGAAAAGGACCTGGATGAGGCCCTGCGGTATGCCCAACAGGCAGAGACCCAGCGGCCAGGCGACCCTAACATTATGGATACTGTCGGATTGGTTTACTACAAAAAAGGGCTTTATAATTTCGCTATCGGAAAATTTTCCGCCAGCCTGGAAAAAATCCCGCAAAATGCGACCGTCCATTACCACCTCGGCCTGGCACATTACAAGGAGGGTGACAACAAGCGTGCTCACCAGGCATTGGAAAAAGCGCTCAGCCTGGATGACAGTTTCGATGGAGCAGCCGACGCCAGGTCCATTTTGTCGAAGCTGTCATATTTGAATTGAAGCCCTGTGTTTTATGATGGCATCCATTCCATTTAAGCGGCGGTTAGCCAGCGGAGATCGTCGACGGCTCTTTTAATCAATTCAGACCCGATTTGCTCATGCCGCTCCCGATATCCGATTAAGAGAGCATTGTCACAGAGGATATTTATTTTGCGGGGGATGCCCTGGGATAGGCGCCAGATCATATTTTGGGCTTCCGGTTCGAATAATGCTGGACCGTTATATTCGGCCACATCCAGACGGTGTTGAATATACTCGTAGGTTTCCTGGTCATTGAGAGGATTAATGTACCGCCGGATGCTTATCCGCTCGGTTAATTGGCGCAGTTCGGGCCTGGCCAGCTTTTTCTCCAGCTCCGGTTGGCCGGAAAGCACGATTTGAATCAGCTTATGTTTGGCGGTTTCCATGTTGGAAAGCAGTCTCAGATTTTCCATGGCCCGTTGGTTAAGGTTTTGGGCTTCATCCACGATGAGCGCTATACTGCCGCCTTCGGACAGTTGTTTGAGGGCAAAATCGTTGAGGCGCTGAAGCCCTTCAATTTTAGATAGGTTCTGCTCTGATGTCGCCAGCCCTAGTTTGGCAATGGCCATACTCAGCAGATCATCGAAATTCACGTCGAAATTGATAACGTAGGCCACTTTAGTTTTCTCGCTGAGCCACTCCAATGCGGTGTTTAGCACGGTCGTTTTGCCGATGCCGACCTCACCGATTACGGCGATTATTCCACGACGTCCTTGAATGCCGTAGATGATAGAGGTCAGCACTTCTTCGTGCCCCGGGCTCATGTAAAGAAAACTCGGGTCTGGCGTAATTGAAAATGGTTCTTCGGAGAATCCGTAGTAATCGTAGTACATAGTTTTTTACCGGCATAAACCAGTTGGTTGATCTACTTTCCAATTGATGGGTTTTTTGAGCACATCCTAAATAACCACTTTGAAACATTTTGTCAACTTTGTATAAATTGTGGATATTTAGCACAGCGAGGTTGAGCGTTTTTGATTTAATATATATTTTCTGCTTGTTGAGTGCTATTTAAGCTTCCGCAACGACACGATTGATGTGCCGGCTGGCCTTCACAGACTCTTCCGGTGAGCAGGCCGGCCGATCCGACAAATTACTTGCTATGGGAAAGGCGGCTCAGAGGTATTGTCCTCCTGTCACGGGCAACGGTCGACAAACCGCAGACGATACGCATTATTGCCCTAGCCCCAGCAATATACTTGCCCTGGTCGATATAAAAGTATATGATATAGGAAAAATGTAAAATCTATAAATGTGACGCATGGAATCAGCAGAAGGTAGTATTATGGAAAAAAAATACCGGTTGCTCATCATCGATGACAGCGAAGAAACCGTGGCCGGACTCGAGCATTTTTTTAGTAAAAATTATGAAGTGTTTACCGCGGCGGATGGCATGGAAGGATTGAAATTTTTTGAAACCGAAGAGAAGGGTTTTGATCTGGTAATTACCGACCTCGTCATGCCATTTATCAGTGGCGTCGGTGTAATTTCAATCATCAAAAAGAAATATTCCGGCACACCTGTCATCGCCATTACCGGCTGGGGTGAACATCCCGGTGCCCTTGCCACCGAAGCCCAGGCAGATGTCGTTCTGGAAAAACCGATAGAGTTGCCCGAGTTGGATAAGCTGGTAGCGGAGCTCTTGGAAAACAAGGCTGAATAAATCGTAAGTATGGGTTCTATTAGGGTCACATAAAATATAACTTTGAAACTCTAAGCAGCGCCCGGAGGTCCCGCGTCCGATTCCACCTCATCGGCTCCGCATTCTTTTTCGATCAGATCGTCTTTGAGAAAATCATAGAGGCTGCCGGTATAGGCGCACTTGATGGTTTCTCTGATTTTGCGGATCAGGTATTCGCTCAGGGCGGCTTCGCCATCGATTCTCAAACGAAAGGCAAGCAAACGCTGGAGATTTTTGTCGGCTTTATCGCGATCCGGGACCATGCGCATAATTCTTTGCAACACGGCTCGAAACGGCCCGTCTTTCTCTTCAATGCTAATCAAATTGTCAGACATTGTATCTGGTCCCTCGCAGTATGTAGAATCGTATTTGGTGGAGATCACCCTGTAAATTAAGCGTTCTTCAATATTTTGCAAACTAATTTTTATCATGTCCCAATACTGGTGGCCATCATGATTAAAGCTAAAAATATTATGACTAAAGATGTCATTTCTGTTTCACCTGACACGGATATTGCTCAGGCGGCTAAGCTGCTTCTCGAAAAACGGATCAACGGAGTTCCGGTCGTCAACCCGGCCGGGAAACTCGTGGGTATCCTCTGTCAAAGCGATCTCATCGCCCAGCAAAAGAGCATCCCGCTACCTTCGCTATTTACGCTGCTGGATGGCTATATTTCCTTGACAGCCTCCAAACGTATGGACAAGGAAGTTGAAAAAATAGCGGCCAGCAAAGTGGCAGAAGCCATGACGGCTGACCCGGTTACCGTCGACCCCGAAACCGACATTGAAAAAATTGCAGCCCTTATGGTCGAAAAAAACTATCACACCTTGCCGGTAATGGATTCCGGCATGCTGGTAGGAATTTTGGGCAAAGAGGATGTCCTCAGGACACTGATTGCTGAGGAGAAGAGTTGATTGAGTTGATTGAGTTTATTGGGTTACATAAAGGCAGGCACGGGGTGGCGAGGCGGCTGAAAGCTCAAAGCTGAAAGGTCAAAGCCTAAAGGCGGAAAATAAACTCCTGTTCAATTAGACAGGAGGGGGAAAATAAAATAGACCAGACCGGAAATTTTCTTAAAGTGCTGATCGGAAGTTACAAGCTTGGCTCTATGCTCCATGGTAAGAGCCGCAATCCATAGACTATATTCGAACATGATCTTCACATCCACATATCCTTATCAATCTGCACACAAGACTTTATAGATTCCTCAAACTCCGAAGCATCTTTTCCACGCCAACCGTCTGCAAGTTTTTTTAGAGAATGGGCCGCGGGTGTTTTGTCAACTGCTTTCTGTTTTCCGTCTTCTGTCTGCTGTTCTCTGTCCTCTGAATTCTGATCACGGTCCTCTTTTCTATGTCCTCTGACTTCTGACTTCTGGCATCTGACATCTATATTCTGTCATCTGACTTCTGACATCTGACTTCTGACATCTGACTTCTGACATCTGTCTTCTGTCATCTGTTTCCAAATCCGCAATCCGAGATCTAAAATCTGAAATCGAGTCACTGGTTCCCGAACCCATTCTGATCCCCGCAGTCCGGGCACTGCCAGGTGATGGCATTGCAAGACATGCCCCATATGTTTTCATCCATGCATTCCTGGCAAATTTTAAAGCCGCATCGACAGCGCCAGCAGAAAGTAAATTCTTCGCCACAACAATGGCACCTATAATGTCGGCGTTTGCGGCGCTTGCGACGGTAGTTTGAGATGGGTGCCGGTTGTTTCATGGTTGTTGTTTCAATCCATTGCTGATATAGCATTTTTGTTTGGCTTTAGATCAATACCCCGTTATATTTTTAACGAATGGATATTGACATTAAATTCAGGCGGCTACGATTTACACGGCAAAAAACTTAATGCAACCCGGGAACAATGTCAACTTGCGGGATAAAGCGTTTAATGTTGGTATTTAGGTCGTTAGCAATTAATGTGGGAATAAGAAACGTATCCTTTTTAGCACAACTTCAGATTCGGAGCTCGAAATGACCGAAGAAAAAACGATTTATCTCATCGACGGGACAGCCTATATCCACCGCGCTTATCACGCCATTCGGGGGCTGGCCAATTCCAGCGGGCTGCCGACCAATGCCGTTTTTGGCTTTACCCGTATGCTGATAAAGCTGATGGAAGATCGCAATCCGGCCTATATCGGCATGTTCTTCGATGCCAGAGGCCCCACATTTCGCCATGAAATGTACCCGGAATACAAGGCCAACCGCCCCCCCATGCCGGAAGATATGGCGATTCAAATCCCGTATATCAAAAAAATAACTACCGCCTTCAATATTCCGATCATAGAAATGCAAGGGTATGAAGCTGACGATCTTATCGGCACCCTGGCCCGCTTGGCCGAATTAAAAGGGTTCCGGGTGATCATGATTACCGGCGACAAGGATTTCATGCAGCTTGTCACCGAAAAATCGACCATCTGGGATCCCATGAAAGAAAGCGCCACGGATCTTCAATCCATAGGAGAAAAATTCGGCATCGAACCCCGCCAAATGATTGATGTGCAAGGCCTTTCCGGTGACACAGCGGACAACGTCCCGGGAGTGCCGGGTATCGGCCAGAAGACGGCCCTCGCATTGATCAAGGCCCACTACAGCATGCAAGAGCTGTATAAACAGATTGATACGATTACCAAAAAAAAGCAGCGTGAAAATCTGGAAAACTTCAAGGAGCAGGCCTTTCTAAGTCGCCGCCTGGTCACCATCAATACCGCGGTGCCGGTGTCCTTGGATCCGGCAGATTTTAAAGTCACTGCGCCCGATGGTGAAGCACTGGCTGAATTATACAAGGAGCTTGAATTTCACCAATTGCAGCAGTCGGTCCCCGGCCAGGCAGATCTGAGCGAAAAAGACTATCAGGCAGTGATGGATCAGGGTCAACTTTCCGAGCTGATTTCACAGCTTGAAACGGCCGGTCTGTTTGCCCTGGATACGGAAACCACTTCAACCAATCCCATGCTGGCCGAGCTGGTCGGCTTTTCGTTTGCAATGAATACCAATCAGGCTTACTACATTCCTTGTCGTCACAACTATTTGGGCGCCCCCGCTCAGCTCAAACTGCACGATGTCCTGGATAAACTCAGGCCGGTGCTGGAAAATCCGCAAATAAAAAAAATCGGCCAGAATATCAAGTATGATTGGATTGTGTTGGAACGCAACGGTATCAACCTGCGCGGCGTCGTGTTTGATACCATGCTGGCCTCTTATCTTTTAAACCCATCCAAACGAGCCCATAATCTGGATCAAATCGCACTGGATTTTTTAGGCCATAAGACCATCACTTATGAGCAGGTTGCCGGCAAAGGAAAAAAAGCCCTGTTGTTTTCACAGGTGCCGCTGGACAAAGCCGTACCCTACGCCTGCGAGGATGCAGATATCACTCTTATGGTCCGGGACGTATTGCTGCCGAAGCTGAAAGAACTGGGGCTGGATGAATTGATGACATCCGTCGAAATGCCCCTGGTACCTGTCCTGATGCGCATGGAAATGCTGGGCGCCGGCATTGATGTTCGGCGGCTGAGGGAACTGTCCGATTCATTTAAGCAGCAGCTCGATGCTCTGGAAGGCGGTATCTATGGCCTGGCGGGAGAAGAATTCAATATAAAATCATCCCAGCAACTGGGCCGCATATTGTTTGAAAAGCTCAAACTGCCGGTTCAAAAAAAGACGAAAAAGAAAACCGGCTATTCCACCGATGTGAATGTTCTGACGGCGCTGGCCGGTCACCATGAACTACCGGCTCTGATCTTGCAGCACCGCAGCCTGGCCAAGCTCAAATCCACTTACACCGATGCCCTGATGGATCTGGTCAACCCGCATACCGGACGCATTCATACCTCTTACAACCAGACCGTGGCCGCCACCGGACGGTTGAGCAGCTCGGACCCGAATCTGCAAAATATTCCCATCCGCACCAAAGAGGGACGCCAGATACGCGGCGCGTTTATACCGCGCCCGGACTGGCACCTGGTGTCTGCCGACTATTCCCAGGTTGAGCTCCGCGTCCTGGCCCATTGCTCGGAAGACGAAATCCTGATCCAGGCCTTCCAGGACGATGAAGACATCCATGCCCGCACGGCCTGCGAGGTTTTCCAAGTAAGGCCCACCGAATTGACAGGGGAACTGAGAAGACAGGCCAAAGCCATCAATTTCGGCATCATCTACGGCATGAGTGCATTCGGTCTTTCAAAACAACTTGAAATCAGCCAGAAAATGGCCAAAACATATATTGACCATTATTTCGATCGCTACCGGGGAGTAAAGCGATTTATGGATCAAACCATTGCCGAAGCTCGAAAAACACAGCGCACCAGCACCCTGCTGGGCCGGATTCGCCTCCTGCCGGATATCAACAGCAGCAATCATATCATCCGTCAGGCCGCCGAACGAACTGCCATTAACACCCCGATTCAGGGCAGCGCGGCGGACCTGATCAAAATAGCCATGATCCGGGTGGACGAGTCCCTGCGGCACAATGGGCTGAAGTCAGCCATGCTGTTGACGGTTCATGATGAGCTTGTTTTTGAGGTGCCACCGGATGAACACCAGGAATTTATCCGGCTGATCAAGGGCATCATGGAAGGTGTCTGGCAGCTTAAAGTACCCTTGAAAATTAATATTGCCCATGGAAGCAACTGGGAAGAAGCCCACTAGGCTGGGAGGCTGGAAGGCTGGGATGCCAGGAAGCTGCGAAAATAGGAGGCTGTGAGGCGGGGTGGTTGAGAAGCGAAATTAGCTGATAGCTTGTAGCTCATAGTTTACAGCTCAAAGTTTATTAAGTTTAGTAGACAGTTATCAAATAAGTTTTGCGCAAAAAAGCGCAAAAAAAATTAGATATCTTATAGAACATTGCAAAAGCTGGAGTTGATTCCAACCTGTGATAGGCTGCCTTTGTAGGTTGGGTTGAGCCTACGCCGGGCTAAGTTGGGTTTCGTTGCACTCAACCCAACCTACATGTTACCGGTGCCATGGTGAAATGCGAAACCCAACAACGGCCGATGTCGAATCCGATTCCCAGAAATCTCCTTTTTGATTAGACTGGACGCCCGTGGCCAAAGGCGGCGCTAAGATGGAACTTCATCCATAAGTGTGCTTCAGGCAGAGAAAATCGCGGTTGAAAACCGCTCCCACGACTAATTATCACATTATTTGGAAGATTTCATAATTGATCAGACTGGACGCTTGCGGCCGGCGGTTGGCCTGACTCCCGAATCCCTCAAACTCTAATCCCTTGAACCTCGAACCTCTGAACCTTAAAGCTTGAACTTCTGAACCTTGAACCTTTGAACCTTAAACCTTGAACCTCTGAACCTTGAACCTCACAACCTCTGCACCTCAGAACCCCTGAAATTTCAGGATTTCTTTTTAGTTTTCTGTTGCGGCTTTTCCGATTTTCCAGGATCGGTACCGACCTCCGGCTGGGATTGTTTTAGGGACTCCTTGGTGGTTTTTTCCACGGTATTATAAATATCCTTGAATGTCTCGTGGAATCCACTGGGCGAGATTCTGCCGGCTTCAATAAATTTTACCACGATTTCTTTGGTGGCTCGCAGTATTTGCTCGTCGATATTACCCATAAGCTCATCCTCTTATCGTCTTCTTTATATAATAATTTTAGCCTGTTAACAGATATTGCGATGAGTGTCAAGGAGTTATCCTTAGATCCGGGCACTCGGGGCAAATTCTCAGCGCCCCTTCAACTGTTTAATTGACATCTCACATCGAATTATTTATTTAGTCAGACACATCAATTTGCAGCCTGATAAATGGGAAGCTTAACAAAACGGGATTTTCAAATATATGATAACAACAGCCAACTCAAGCACCACTTTCAGGCGGGTTCAATTATTTGCCACAGGTCTGATGATGTTGGTTTTGACCGGGATAAACCCCGGCTGTTCGGTTCCTGAGCCGATTGAAGCTACGGTGGAAAAAACCACGAAGACCATCCAAAGAACCACGCGCTCCATTACCCGAACGATTAAGCTGGATGATCAGGATCTGATCAGAACGATCGGGATGTTCAATTTTGAAAACAACTCGCTGCACGAAAGCTGGGAATTTCAAAAAATTTTTCACAAAGGACTCCCTACATATATCGACAATACCTGTCAGGGAGTTCAGGTGGCGGACCCGGGACCTGGCAGTCTTCTGAGTTTATTGAAAAAGCCGCCCCGGCTGGAAACCGGCATCATCGACAATTATACTCTGGCGGTCTTGGGCCGCAAGCTTGGATTAAACGCTGTCGTGACCGGCAGCCTGGAAGACATCCGCATTCTGGACGAACTCCGGGGCGTCTGGATCACCAAGGATACGCATCATCTCGTTCAAATCTTTATTCGGGTGGAAGTCAGTGACACCAGCACGGCCACCAAACTTCTCGACGAAACATTTACACGCCAAATTGAAATCGACGACATCGAGTACCAAATCATCCGGGAAAGTGACAAAATCGAACTTCCCCAGCTGAATCAAACCTTAAACAAGTTGTTGATGGATGTCGGTGACAGCATTTGCGATACGATCAAAGATCAGCCCTGGACGGGTTATATCACCGAAATCGACGACGGCAAATTCATGGTACCGTCAGGAACCCGGACCGGACTGAAACTGGGGGATATTTTGGAAGTTTATGACAGCAGCCGTATTATCGAAGGCATCGGTGGCCAGCGTTTTTTCACCCCTGGGTTGAAAATCGGTGAAATTCAGATTATGGCCATTACCGAGAATCAAACCGAAGCTCAACTTATTGAGGGTGACGGGATTAGGGCAGGCAGCACGGTCAGAAGGAAAGACTGAATCGATTGCGGATTTTGGATTTCGGAATGCGGCCTTTGGCAAGCTCAGGCAAGGCAAAGGCGGAAAGGGAATTGAATTCGGAAGGCGGAAGTGTGAAAGGTAACAAATGTTGCAGAGGGCAGAGAGCATGGCGCTGAGGGCTTGGAGCAGAGAGCTAGGTGCAGAGTGCCCAGAGCAAGCAGCACGGATATATTGAGGTGCGTGCCTAAATATACTTCACCATAGCCACTCAATTGCGATTTTTTCCTTCTTTTCAAGCTTTTTAAATTCCGGGTCACCTGTGAGAAGAGCAGCATGATTAATGATGGCTAAAGAAGCAGCAAATGAGTCAGCATAGGAAATCGGATAAACAGCTTTTAGCCGGGCTGCCGTTCGCAACAATTTTTCATCTATGACATCAACATAATGTAATGGGAATGCTTTAATTCGCGCATAAGCCAGGTCCGCTAAATCCTGCCCCTGCTCCCTTAAAGTGATATAATAGACCTCCCCCAAATGAATTGCGTGCAGATAAATCCGGATTTTACCCTTTCGGGCCTGACTAAGAATCTTCTCGATTATCGCTGAAAATCCTTCATTCTCAAGATAACCGATAAGGGCAAAGCTATCCAGTACCTTGCTATTTAATGCCGGCAAATTTTTCATCCTCCATTTTTTTTTCTTTCTTTTTGTCCTTAAGATATGCCTTGAGCACACCGGTTCCCTTTAGCATTCCCCTGGCAGCCTTAATGGGATCTTCGATATCGGGAACCATCAGAATTCCTTCTTTTTTTTCTATCCATCTAATCGAAGTAGCTTCAGATATGCCATATTTCTCCCGAAGTTTTTTTGGAATCACTATTTGTCCTTTGGTTGTCACTCTCGATATTGCAGCATGCATGGTGGTTGCCTCATCATAAATACGATTGCGGTAGTTCAAACTCGACCGGATCGCCTTATATTAAATATAAAGTAAGAAATTGTCAAATTATTATTCTTACTTATGGAGACCTTTTTGTTAATGACTCTTTATAAGCGTTGATCAATTCAACGCCCTCTTCTTCGGTTGACAGGTGCTTAATGGTCTCCCGAAATTTGCTGCTGTGGTGCATTTCCTTGGTGAACCAGCCCAGCCGGCTGCGCATCATTCTGCAGGCCGTCTCTTCTCCCAGATATTTTACACTGGCCTTCAAGTAGTGAATCATTATATCAAAACGTTCGGCGAGATCTTCAGCCACACTTTGGCCCCCACTAATCCTTGCCACCACCTGACTGAATATCCCCGGATAGCCAATAGCCTTGCGGCCGATCATGACGGCATCACACCCGGTTTCCGACAGCATTTTGATGGCATCCTGTCCTGAAAAAATATCCCCGTTGCCGATAACCGGTATGGATACTTTTTTCTTGACCGCTGTGATGATAGACCAGTCGGCCCGTCCGCCAAACATTTGCTTGGCTGTGCGCGGATGCACGGCGACGGCATCCACGCCGCAGTCCTGGGCTATCTGAGCGATATTCAAAGCCTGTTCACCGGAGGCCTCCCAGCCGCTTCTGATTTTAATAGTCAGCGGGATCCGAATTGCCTGACGCACCGCCCTGAGCACATCCCGGGCCAAATCCGGGGTTCGCATGAGGGCTGCTCCCGCACCGGTTTTGACCACTTTTCGGACTGAGCAGCCAAAATTTATGTCGAGAATGTCAGCCCCCGTGTCCTCCACAATGGCTGCCGCAGCGGCCATAATTCCCGGCTCCGAACCGAATATTTGAACCGAGAGAGGTTTCTCCCGGGGCACGGAATCGAGCATTCGGGAGGTCTTCTGGGATTTGTAGGCGAGCGCGTGGGAACTGACCATTTCCGAGCAGACCAGGCCGCAGCCCGCCTTTTTCGCCATGAGGCGAAACGGCAGGTTGGTGATGCCGGCTAAAGGGGCCAGGATGACGTTGTTGTCTAATTTAACGTTGCCGATTTTCATATATAAGGTTTTATTTTTGAATGGATTCGATCATATTTTGTGAATATGGGACACCGATAAATACAAATCTGCACGGATAATTGATTTATGTCCGCCTGGCGGCGAAAAAAAATTAATATCCTAATTCCGGCTTTATGGCGCCGGCAGTGATTCCGGTATAAATTTTCTCCCGATAAATTACCTCTCGCATTTATCTAGCTCCGGAATTAGGATTGGCATAACAAAACAAGCAATTATGGTAGCACGGTTGATGCCGGTAAGACCCGATGTCGGTTGATTTTTGGCATCTGCAGCCGGCTTTGACCCGTTGCCCCGCATCTTTGCGCCGCGGGATATTGCCGCCATACAACTCCACCAATAGATCGTTGGGTATGCACGAGCTTGGCAAAATCGAGGAACCCGGCGGCAGGCCTGCGATGACTTCTTTTTCACAACAAGTGGCAAGCTGAATGTTCAGTGCTGCCAGCCGGTTTTCCATCGCGATCAGGGTGTCCACCTTATCAGCAGGCAGCGGATCGATCAATGCCAACCCCGGTCGGGATGCAAGTCGTTTGCGTAGTTTAGGGTAATGATCCACAAAACTGGTAATACACCGCTCGATACCCGCGGCGGCAGCCCGGTCTGCGATGGTGGCGAAATCGCCGAGGTTATCCTGCAGGCTGCCTTGCCCGATCCGATAATAGCATATGGGATCGAAACGCCAGTTGATCGAACGGGGCCCGAAGCGATCACTGAGAAACTCAAGCTGGCCGATACGCTGCTTTATCGGCGGCACGTTGGGTTCGAGGACCGTGTTGTCCGAATTGATGGTAAAATTAAAAAAAAGATTATAGCCTCGCCGAAGCAGACGCTCTCCATAGCCCCCGTCAATAAATGGTCCAAAGTTCTTTGACCAGAATACGATGGTATGTACTTTTCGTGGGATTGCCGGTACCACAGAGACACGCTGGTTAAAAGGATTTACGACTTCAAAGAATCCCGTTTTGAGTTGCTCCATAAACCAGGGTATGTAAAAGGCTGGGATATCGGTTCTGCGGGAGGCGGATAGGACGATTTTTTCAGTAGATTGCATTTGAGTTGCATTTAAGGAACAATTCGGGAATCTATGGATACAGGGATTTGGGATTTTAGGAATTGAAAAAGGAATAGTTGAGGAATCGCGAATTTAGGAGTAGAAAGAGTTCTATTTATATAATCCTTTAATTATCCTATCCCAAAATTCTTCAATCCCTAAATCCCTCAATTATGAATATCTATTTCTTTTTAAGATCCGTCAATGAAATCACTTTGGCTTGGCCCGTGCTTTTAGATGGTTTCGGTTCAATCGGGTCTTCATCTTCAGTTATCTTGTCCCGGGATAGCGGGTCATCCGGAACCACTACTTTTTCCAGTCGCATGCGTTTGCCCTGCATGGTAAATTCAGTGCCTTCAATGTAAATATCCCTTAATATCCAGGTGACGACCTGAAGTGGAACCAGCAGCAGAAGCAGCTTGACGTGATACCAGTCAGGCTTTGAATCGGCCGATATATCTTCAATTCTGGCATAACTAAGGGGTTCATCTTCCAAAAATATAAGTACGAGATCGTTGATGGTAGCCATATGTCAATTGGTTGGTTTTGTCCGATTAAGTGGTTATGGTGATTGAGGTTTCAAAAAAACACGATATAAATAATAAGGTATGGGGTACAAGGTGTAAGGTTTAGGGTGTAAGGCTCAAGGCCCGGCCGCTCTGACGACCTGCCCCTAAACCCTATACCCTATACCCTATACCCTACACCATATACCATATACCTTATACCATTGCTGCAATATCACGATCCTTGATTTCTACACCATGAATCTTCAAATTTTAGGGAATCGTTTTTTTCTTTCCAACCGCCAGGTCATGCAGCGGAATCAGGATATCCGCCATGCCTTTAATTTTCTGGATCGAGTCATAGGCTTCGGTTAAATCAATGTGCACCCCGGGTGCGATGGCGGGTCCGGTGGATGGAAAATTCTTGTCATTGCAGCAAAATCCGGTAATTATCGCCCGTCCGCCGGCAGTGTTAACCGCTACCGATTGGCCGCCCGCCGAATGGCCGGGTGAAAAAATCACATCGATTCCGTCCACAATTTTAGCATCGCCTTCGATCTCGACAATTTCATTTTCGTCTAAAACATCCGGATAGTACCGGTGGTCAACGGGATGCGGGTCCTGCATGAAGTCATATTCGGCCTTCTGCACGTATACTTTGGCATTCGGGCATAGATAGTCATTTTCGCAGTGGTCGTTGTGCAGGTGCGTGTGGATGATGATGTCAATATCCTCGGGTTTCAGATTAACCGTGGCCAGGGCATCCTCGAACTCAAGGATTTGAAAGCCGCATTGTTCTTCAGCACCTTCGGGCACAACAAATTGCTCCAATCCGGTGTCTATCAGAATGTTCTTATCCCCGCCGCTTAAGTAAAAAACATAAATTGGGAGATAGATCCGTTTACCGTAGTCACGCAAATAGGTCATCACGCCTTGATCGGTTTCATTTATTCCGACTACCAGGGGATGGATGGTATACTGCTGCATAATATTCTCCTATCTATTTCAGACTCGGGGTGCTGCGCAGGGCGCATCAGGCTAAGTTGATAAAGTTGAATAGGTTGAGTAAGTATATATTGAATTTTTCCATTTTTAACAATATTGATGAATTTAATCAACCGCTACAATTCAATCAACATAATCGACCGACTCAACATGATCAACTTAATTAACAGAGTCAGCCTATTAGAGAGGTTCAATGAAATCAACCCAGAATGTGATCACTCAAATCGACGGCCTTTTCAATTCGCGTTCGGTAGCGGTGGTCGGTGTACCGCGGGAAATGAAAGTCGGCCGGGTATTTTTGACAGCCTTGCTGGACCAAGGCTTTGACGGCAAGATATATCCGGTCAATCCGAGTGCCCAAGAGATAGATGGTTTGAGAGCTTATCCAACCGTCAGCGACATTCCAGGTCCGGTGGATCTGGCGATCGTGCTGGTGCCGGTCGAAAACAGCCTCAAAGTAGTCCAACAATGCGCCGCCAAAGGCATAAAAGGAGCGGTACTGTTTACCGCCGGATACAACGAAACCGGCACCCAAAAAGGCGCCGCCCTGGAACAGGAACTCGTCCGGGTGGCGCGCAAAGCCGGTATGCGCATAATCGGACCCAACGGCATGGGCTTGTATTGCCCTAAAACCGGCCTCTCGTTTTTTCCCCAAGTTTCAAAAACCCCCGGCCCCGCGGGCCTGATTTCACAGAGCGGCTCTTTAACCAACATTTTGGGAATGATCGCCGAGCAAAAGAATATTCGTTTCAGCAAGGTCATCAGTTCCGGCAATGAATGCGACCTGACGGCGGCGGATTTTTTAATGTACCTGGGTAGTGATCCCGATACCCGCCTGATCGGGGCCTACATCGAAGGAATTCAGAATGGGCCTTATTTTCTTGAGGCTTTGCGGCAGGCATCTTCAAAAAAACCAGTACTCCTCTGGAAGGTGGGGCTGACGCCGGAAGGCACCCGGGCTGCCGCATCCCATACCGGGGCGCAGGCGCAACCGCCAAACATATGGCAGGGTGTAATTCGGCAGTCCGGCGCCATACCGGTAGTGGGATTTGAGGCCCTGACCGATTCATTAATGGGATTCAGTATGCTGCCGGTCAATCCGGGAAACCGCATGGCCATTATTTCCGGCCCCGGGGGTCTGGCAGTATCTGCCGCTGAGGCCTGCGGTCGGCATGGACTCCATCTGTCCGACCTTTCTGGGGAGACCCGCTTCAAACTGTCTCGCATAATCACCCATTCCGGCACCAGCCTGCTCAATCCGGTCGACGTCAGTCTTGCGGCCCATTTCGATTTGGACATATTTTTTCAAAGCACCCGCATAGTTGCCGCGGACCCGCAAGTTGATGCGATCATCGTCATCGGGTGCGGCCTGAATCCCGAATCAAATCAAATATACAACCACGGGTTGGTCGAGGTATTCCGTGACTGCAAGAAACCGATCTTAGCGGTCAAAATTCCCGGCTCGGCGCCGGCTAATTCACGGGAGCTTTGTCAGGGCGGTATTCCTTTTTTTGATTCCACTGAAAGAGCCGTAAAAACTTACGCCCAAGTGATGCGGTATGGGCGGTGGAGGGACGAAAAACGGCTCATAGCTCATAGCTCATAGCTCATAGCTCAAAGCTCAAAGCTCAAAGCTCAAAGCTCAAAGCTCAAAGCTCAAAGCTCAAAGCTCAAAGCTCAAAGCTCAAAGCTCAAAGCTCAAAGCTCAAAGCTCAAAGCTCAAAGCTCAAAGCTCAAAGAAAAAAATTTATCTGCGGGAAGATGTCAACAGATTTTTCAAGGGTAGGTTGAAAAAAAGCACTATTTATTTGAGTTTTTGATATTACAGCCGATATTATCGTTTGAGACCTGACGTTGATGGTTTGACTCTGCAATTTGCGCTGCCTGGTGAATTGCTGAAGTTATTACAGATTAAAAGTCAATATGGTTTACCACAAAAAGTGGTTACAAAAAGGCTTTTCTAAAATATTAGAGAGGTGATTATCATGAAACTCAGATCTTTTGCGGCCACATTTTCCATTTGCCTGCTGGCGCTGGTTCTCGTTAGTTTTTTTTCGGCCCCGACAGCGGCGCAGAATCCGGACAAAAAGCCATTAAACTTGAAGACCCTTTTCGCAGCAAATGCCAGCAACCCGCGAATCAAGCCCGGCAACATCGATGAAGACCCTGCCGGATCCAAAGCTTCGCCCCAGGATGCCGGGTACTGGTTTGACAAAGGTGCGCTCTGTGCCACTTACGGCAATGACCGCGCCGCCGTCAAATATTTTCAAAAAGCCATTGAGCTGGACCCGGGTCGAAGTGGCGCTTATTTCGAACAGGGCATATCCTACGGCCAGCTGGGTAATTTCGACAGGGCCATCCCCCTGCTGGACAAGGCCATTGAGATGGAACCCAAAAACGGGTTGTATATATATGGTCGCGGCCGGGTTTTGCTATTGAGCGGGAAAGAGGACCTGGCCATGGCAGATTTTATGAAAGCGGCGGAATACGATAACGAAGATGCCCAAATGTATTTGAATCACATTGCCCGACTCAAAAAAATGGCAAGCCACCAACCTCGCCAAATTAAGAGCCAAAGATAATTCTGCCAAATGTCGATTGCGGATTGCGGAAAATTAGAGCTCAAAGCTCAAAGCATAAAACTCGCAGCTGTCAAAAGACGTAATTTTAAAAAGACCTCGAGTTTAATCCACAGATTTCGCAGACTACACAGATTGCAATTCGCGTGTTAAGGCGATAGCGAAATCTGCCGGGTTTAATTCCCAGTCCCGCTTCAGTTCAGCGGGACGGCGTTTGAATAGAATTTAGCGTACTTTGATACTCCGCGACTTGCCGCGAGTCAGTTCGCTGGGCTGATGGTTTGAAAGCGCACAGTTGATAGGTCCAACTTCCAGTCAATCCGCAATCGCACAATTCCGTCTTCCAATCAATCCGCATTCCGCAATCCGAAATTGAAAACCTCTGTTTTCGATCTTCACCCCACTCGCCATCAGGTCTTACGAAATCCCATTTCCCACTTGCACTTCCAGTCAATCCGCATTCCGCAATCCGCAATCAAAAAGGCTCCGCCTTTTTTCCCTGCCACGAATCCCGATTTTCCAGCGTTTGGTTGATTTTTGCCAGGGTTTCCGATTTTCTTAGAGACCACTGCGGCGCCGCAAGCTCCGTGGGATGCGGGTCTCCGGTCAGCCGTTGAATGATCATGTGACGGGGAATATGTTCGAGAAAATCGCAAACCCGGTCGACATATTCCTGCTGATCAAGGCACTGAAATCGGCCCTGCCGGTAAAGGGTTTCCAGAGCGGTGCCTTTAACTACGTAAAGCAGATGCAGCTTTACGCCGTCAACTGCCAGGTCCGCGATAGTTTTAGCCGTATGAATCATATCCTGCCGGGTTTCATTCGGCAGCCCTAAAATAACATGGGCACATATCTTAATCCCTCGATTGGCGGTGGCTTTGACCGCATCCTTGAAGCATTGCGTATCATGGCCCCGGTTGACCAGGGACAGCGTCGCATCATTGGCGGACTGCAGCCCGTATTCGACCCAGAGCAGGTAATCTCGCGCGTAGTCCTGCAATAACTCCAGCACGGGAGGTCCGACACAATCCGGACGGGTGCCGATGGACAGTCCGACAATATCCTCGACCGCTAGGGCTTCATCATACAGGAGTTTGAGTTTTTGCAACGGTCCGTAAGTGTTTGAAAAAGACTGAAAATAAGCCAGAAATTTTTTGGCCTTGTACCGCCGGGTCAAAGCTTGTTTTCCCCGGCGCAGTTGCTCGGTCACGGTTACCCCTTGCGCGAAGGCGCCGGTGCCGGATCCGCGGACATTGCAGTAGATACAGCCTCCGGTGGAAAGCGTGCCATCTCGATTGGGACAGGAAAGTCCGGCATCGACCGTTATTTTTTGTACCCGACAGCCGTACAAAGATCGCAGATAGGTGTTGAAGTCATAGTAGCGTGATTTCATTTGCAGGAGCCAAACCTTGACCATTATATTAGTCGACAGTATAATCAAAAAAATCACAAATCCCAAGCATCAAATTACAAATAAATCCCAAATTCAAATATCCATTTAAATTTGACCAGTGAACTCATGACTGCTTCCTTTGGAAAATATGATATCATTGTAATTGGTGCCGGCCACGCCGGCTGTGAGGCCGCACTGGCAGCATCCCGCATGGGATGTCGGGTGCTGTTAATGGCCATCGATCTTGATAAACTGGCGGCAATGCCATGCAGTCCTTCGATCGGTGGTATGGCCAAAGGTCAATTGGTAAAAGAAATCGACGCCCTGGGGGGCGAGATGGCCAGAATCACGGACCAGACGGCCATCCAATACCGCACCCTGAACACCAAGAAAGGTCCGGCGGTTCAATCTTCCCGCACCCAGAACGACAAAGCCCTTTACCATATTGCCATGAAAAAAGCGGTTGAGAACCAGACAAATCTGGACCTCAAGCAGGCGATGGTTGAGAGTTTGCTCGTTGAAAATGACCGGATTGCAGGCATCCAGGATAATACGGGGTTTAGCTACCGGGCACCGGCCGTAATTTTAGCAACGGGTACTTTTTTGAGTGGTCTGATCCATATCGGCTACAGTTCAATGCAAGCCGGGCGGGCCGGTGAGTTCGCCGCCTATGGTCTGGCAGCCAATCTTAAAAGCCTGGGTTTTCAGCTCGGCCGTCTCAAGACCGGTACCCCGCCGCGGCTTAAAAAATCCAGCATCGATTTCAGCAAGTTCAATGCCCAGGAGGCGGAAGGCGATCCCAGGCCGTTTTCCTATTTCACGGATAAAATCAAGCTGCCGCAAATACCTAGCTATATCGGGTATACCCGCCTCAAAACCCACGACATCGTGCGCCAAAATCTTGAACGTTCAGCGCTATACGGGGGGGTTGTCAAAGGGATATCCGCCCGCTACTGCCCATCCTTTGAAGATAAAATCGTCAAATTCCCGGATCGGGATCGCCACCAGATCATTCTCGAACCGGAGGGACTGGACAGCAAGGAAATTTATGCCAGCGGCCTGGGCAATTCCCTGCCGCTGGAGGTTCAGATCGAGTTGGTCCGATCCGTCAAGGGGCTTGAATCCGCAGAAATCATGCGGCCGGCTTATGCCATCGAATACGACTACGTCAACCCCATCCAGCTCAAATCAACCCTGGAGACAAAACGAATCTCGGGTCTTTTCCTGGCGGGACAGATCAACGGCACGTCCGGGTATGAAGAAGCCGCCGGCCAGGGGATCTGGGCCGGCATCAATGCGGCATGCCGCATTCAGGCCAGACCACCCTTTATTCTCGACCGGTCCCAGGCTTATCTGGGTGTGATGATTGACGATCTCGTGACCCGCGGCACGCGCGAGCCCTACCGTATGTTTACCAGCAGGGCGGAGTATCGACTCATGCTGCGGGAAGACAATGCCGATTTAAGGTTAATGGAAATAGGCCACGGACTCGGCCTGATTGATGGTCATACCCTCAAAGATATGCGGGCGCGCAAAGCTCAAATCGACAATGAAATCGTGCGCGTCAAACAAACCGTCATCAAGCCAACGGCAGCGGTTAATGAATATTTACAGGACCGCAGCTCCAGACCGATTGACAACGGTATCCACCTGGCCCAGTTGCTGAAGCGGGCCGAATTGGACTACGACGTGGTGCATGCCCTGGCCCAAAGTCCGGATATCATTCGCCCGGCTGTCAGCCGCCAGGTCGAAATCGAAATAAAATATGAAGGGTATATAAAAAAACAGCTTCGGGAAATTCAACGTTTCAAAAATCTTGAAATGGTAAAAATTCCGCCCGATTTTAATTTCGGCGAGGTCCACGGCTTGTCAAATGAAGTAAGGGAAAAATTGGCGAATATAAAGCCCGCTTCTCTCGGACAGGTTTCCCGCATCGAAGGTATCACACCGGCGGCGATTTCAGTACTGATGGTGGCGTTGAAAGCCTATCAAAAGTCCGCATAGAGTGAAAGGTTCCAGCTCAAACTTTTTGAATTCAGGGCGACCCATAGCACTAAGAGGTTTCAGGTGTCGGGTGTCAGGTGTCAGCCTTGCCGCCGGCCAAAAATTGCCAGTCTAATCGAAAAAAAACGTTGAAAAAGCAAATATCGAATATCGAACAAGGAATCATGAATGTCGAAGAAAGGCATACTATCGATTTAAATATATTTGAAATAGTCAGAGCGAAGCGATTCAACACTTAATCATTCGATATTTCTTGTTCGATATTCTGCGGTTCGCTTTTTAATTTTGATAAGAGCTGTGCCGAATATGACCAGCCGCTAATGCCGCTTTGAATATTGGTGAACGTTCCATTTTTACCTGATGTGTGGTGTCGTAATCACCGATGACTGAAACCTGACACCTGACACCTGACACCTGAAACCCTTAACCAAAATCAGTAGACTAATGATTCAGAACAGCCGCTAATCAGCAACCGAAGCCTGGCGCAACCAAATGCCAGTATTCTTGACACCTTATACCCGGCACCTTATCTTAGTTGGCAAAAAATCGAGGACGATTAGCAGATAATCGGTGTTGCAGGAAACAATCCAATAACTTGATGGGGTTTCAAAGATGTCTACAGACTACTACCAGATTCTAGGCGTAAAAAAGGATGCCAGTGACGGAGAAATTAAAAAAGCCTACCGCAAGCTGGCGATGAAATATCACCCGGATCATACCAAAGGGGATAAAGCCGCCGAAGAAAAATTCAAAAAAATAAGTGAAGCCTATGCCGTGTTGAGCGACAAAGAGAAACGCAAGGAATATGACACTTTCGGCTCCGAAGGTTTTCACCAGCGCTTCAGCCAGGAAGACATCTTCCGCGGCCTTGATTTTGGCGACATTTTCAGGGAATTCGGATTTGGCGGCGGTGACTTCTCCAGCGGCCGAGCTGGCGGAACGCGATTTTCGTTTGGGGGCGGTCAGGGCTTTAATTTTGGCGGGGGACGGCAGCAGGCTCCCGTAAAAGGTTCCGATCTGGTCTACGAACTGCCCCTCACTTTGCAGGAAATAGCGACTGGAACCAGCAAGGTGATAACGCTTCAAAACCAGGGTGAATCTGAGAATTTAACCATCAAGATTCCAGCGGGAATGATAACCGGAAAAAAATTACGTCTGGCCGGCAAAGGGAATCCAAGCCCGTACGGTGGCCCGCCCGGAGATCTTTACATCAAGTCCCAAGCACTCAATGATCCTTTGTTTAGTGCCGAAAATCAAGATCTAGTTCTGAATCGTGATTTGAAGGTGAGTGAAGCAATTTTGGGAACGACGATCGCGGTTCCAACCCTCACAGACAAACAATTGAACTTAAAAGTTCCGCCCGGCACGAAGCATGGGACCAAAATGCGTTTGCCCGGCCACGGATTGCCTGCGATGAAAGGAAATTCCAAAGGTGATCTTTTTGTTCGAATTCTAATCAATGTTCCCAAACAACTCAATGAAGAACAAACTAAATTAGTGGAACAATTAGCGGCCACAGGGCTGTAAGGAATCAAAATTATTGACAAGAACGCTCATTCGAGGTAATCTTATAGACAAAACTGGACGATTTTTCTGCAGATTTCATAGTCACTAGTATGCATGGTCCTGTGTAATCTTTTCCGGTTAAAAATTGAAATTCTAAGCAATGGGGTAACGTATGATTATTACCTGCGTCGACTGCAATTCAAGCTTCAGCGTCAGCGACGGTCTGATCCAAAACGGCGGTTCCAAGGTTAGATGTTCAAAATGCGATAGCGTATTTTTAGCCTATCCCAATTCGGCTGAAGTTACCGATGAACTGAAACCGGAAGAAGAAGTTAGTTGGGAATTGGAGGATCTGGATTCTGAACTCGGTGATTTCCTTGATGGGGAAGAAACGGCAGCCGTACCAACTGATGGGGAATCCGAACTTGACTTACAGGGATTCGATGATTCAGCCCTTGAGGAAACGGATTTGGAATTAGATGGCATCACGGAAGCAACTGAAGGTTCCCTGGATCTGGATTTTGATATAGAAGATGAGGACATGACCGGCGAAACGGTCGGATCAGAACTTGAAGATCTCGATTTTGATTTCGCATCAGATGAAGGCACGACGGCCGATCTGGGCACCGAAGATGAACTCGACCTGGCGGATCTGGATTTTGAAGAACAAGACATTGCGGGTCCGCAAGATCACTCGACTGAATCAAATGAGGATATAAATGTGGCAGATCGTGATGAATTGGACCTGTCAGATTTAGAGCGCTCCCTCGACGAGACAGCGACTTTCGAAAACCCGTCCGGGTCACCAACGGAAGAGTTCAACCTGGATCTGGATTCGGATGAACAGGATGCGGAAGGTATCGCCGAAGCCGATTTGGGGGAGGAAACGTCTGACGGACTGGGAATATCTGATTTGGGATTATCTGATTTAGATCTTGAGACAGAGGAGGTGCTGTCGTCAACGGAAGCATCCCCAGCCGAGTCCGAAGAATTAGATCTATCCATGGATTTGGAGGATGAATTCGGTGCCGGCGATGTAGATGCTGCAGCCGACGAGCTTGATCTGTCTGACTTGGAAGATTTTATGGAAGAGGAAAAAGCTCCTGTAGCGGAGGCTCAGTCGGAAGACTTGGATCTTGAGCTGGAGCTTGAAGAAATCAATGAAACCGAGAATGCGTCCGCGGCCGGGACAGCCGAAGGGGATGCCGCCTCAAGCCTGGAACTGGATATGGACCTTGATCTTCAAATGGAAGATAGTACGCCGGCGTCTGAAGCTGCCGGCGACTCAAATGCGGAAGACGAGCTGGATTTTTCAGACCTTGAACAAATGCTCGAGTCCGATGAAACCCCGTCTGTCGAGCTCAATGGAGCAACCGATACCGAGCAGCTTGACCTGCAACTCGATCTGGACGACTCATCAGCCGCTGATCACAATGACCAGCCTGCTGCAAATGTCGGCGAAAAGTCTCAGGATGAAGATTTTCTGGATATAGAACAATTGCTGGATGAGGACGAAGATGGCGGACCGCTGGAAACAACAGGATTGACCGGTGATTCTACGGAATTGCCCCTGGAGATGGAGGCTGCCTTAAATGACGCCTCCCAAGGATCTGACGCCGAGCTCGAGCTCGATTTCGACCTGGAAAGTGAGCTCCAGGCGACAGAAGACTCAGACCTTTTTGCCGCCAGCGAACCGAACGACCCTCTGATGGATTCGGACCTGTTGGTATCCAATGAGATGGATATACTCGAAGAAGCTGGAGCTGAAGACACGGATTTTCATGACGCCGGCAAAACAAGCGTTATCAGCACTGAAGAATTTACCGAGGAAGATCTTACTACGAGTGACCATGACTACGGGGCAACCCAGGTGCTGCCAAGCGGCGGTGACAGCGATCTGCCTATAATGCCGTCTGTGGATCAAAAGCCGGCTCAAAAACCTTTGGTGCATAAACCGCCAAAATCCCGTTCGAAAAAACCAGTGCTGGTTGTCGGGTTGCTCATTCTATTGGCCCTTGGTGTCCTGACGGTTCCCAATATGCTGGGCATCAAAATCCCGTACATCAGTGATATAAAAATTCCCTATCTCAGCGACCTGGATGTCAAGATTCCCTATTTAAGCGATTGGCTGAATCCTGAACCGAAGGATCCTGCCGGAAATTTGAAACTCATCCCCTTGTCGCGGACCATCAACGGTGAATTTGTTCAAAATTCCAAAGCCGGTCAGCTCTTCGTGATACAAGGCCAGATTAAAAATGACTATGACCATCCGCGCAGTCATATCAGAGTTACCGGAAAACTGTATGTCAAGGGAAATAAATTCGCCAAGGCTGCAACGGTATATTGCGGCAATATGCTATCCGATTCAGAGCTTGCCGCAATGGGAATCGCGGCCATCAACAATAAATTAGGCAATCGCTTCGGTGAAAGGCGGTCTAACGTCAAGGTAAAAACCGGCAAAAGAATCCCTTTCATGATCGTATTCGATAAACTGCCTCGCAATTTGGATGAATACTCGGTCGAGGTGGAGGCATCCTCGATCTAACGACCGAAAACTAGAGATAGCCACGGCCCGGCGGCGATGGCGTTAAATTCACTCAGCTGGCTTTACCCCGCGAAATTCAGTTCGATTTCTGCGGGGTTTATTTTACGGCGAGGATGATCCCATTAACGTAATTTTCGACTTGACTTCGTTCGAGGTTATTGGTAGAAAAGCCACTTACTAAAAATTCTATCGAAACTCTCAATAAGTGGCGATGTAGCTCAGGTGGTCAGAGCATGCGGCTCATATCCGCAGTGTCCGGGGTTCAAATCCCTGCATCGCCACCATTACCAACGATTCACGAGATATCCCCCTGCTTACTACGGAAAAATACTTTCGGCAATGAGATAGTGGAACCCGATATCACGTCTGAGATCCAGACGATTGCCGTTAACGTCTTCACGGGGAATCACCCGGATCTTGCCATTGTCAAAAGCTGCCAGCAGCTTATTTCTAAAGCGTTCAGCAACCTCCCCGCGGATTTCCCCGGGTTTAACGGTCACGTTGGCGTTCATGAATGCCACCCGCGTGCCATCGGATTTAAAGCCGCCGTCCTTCTCTGAGCACATCATCGCCGATGGAATCACCTGTATCCCCTTACGTTTCATATATTTAAAATCGATATCAACAACTTCGCCCCGGGTGCATGACCAGGGATAACCTTTTTGGCCGTCCGGTCCCCCTGGGCCGGTGACCAGGGCCGAACACATGGCCAGTTGATCCGTTCTGACCTCCGGCTCAAGTTCGTCCAAATTGCCTTCCAAAGTCGCCTGGATCAGGGCACCCAGATTCCTCAGCCGCCGAATGACCGGCTGGGCCTCGGGTTCGCCGGGACGAATATTTATTTCCGACACCCGGATAGCGGTCGGACACCGGTCACCGCCCAGGGACACAAAACAGCCGGGGTATAAAATGCAGGGCCTTAATATGCCCCGATCTCGCATAATGTTTATTAGCGGTTCGGCAATGCATTCACCGGCCATTTTGATCATCTGCGGCGATTCCAGCGGATGGGGCGAAACGGCCCCCATGCCGCCGGTGATCGGATTGCGCTTGCTGGCGGGGCCTTCGAAACGTTCGGGATAGTCCATGGCCGTCGGCAAAATCTGAAAATTTCCGTTTTTATCGACCAAGATTGTAAAGCTGATTTCGACCCCCGACATCAGCGATTCAATCAGAAGCGGCCATTTCCCTTTGGCCCCAAAGCTTTTCTTATAGTTGTCTTTGTAGTCCTTGATCAGGGCATCGTAGACTTCTCTTATTTCCCAAGAATTTAAAATAATACGAGCCCCTTTCCCACCGGCGCTATACGGGTATTTCAGGACGGCGCCGCCATAGGCGTCGATATATTTCAAACATGTCGCCAATATGTGCTGATAGTCTTTGGCATCTACCTCGGACCAGGCTGTGGCCACGGGGATGCCGGCGTCCCGGCAGAGTTTTTTGCATTCTATTTTATCACCTTCGATAAAGGCTCCGGACTTCGTCAACCCCAGGATTCGATCACCAAAGCCGGCCTGCTCGACGACATCCACCAAGCCATCAAACAAGAGCGCTTCGGGCATGGGTACTAGATAATCAATCTTTTCTCGTTCAAAGGCTGTGATAATTGAAGCAGTATAATCTGCAACGGAATTGCTGGCGGTTTCGATAAATTCCACCGGCCAGTTCATGATTTCACAAAATACCGGCATCGATGGTGTACCCCGCACAACGCCCCCCCCGAACGCTTCCTGAAAACGGTCGCTTTTGGCAGTGGCAGTTACCAGTGCGCTTAGCAAGGTCCGGCCGTCGGTTCCGGCAAAGGCTATTTTTTTCATTCAATTTTTCCTTTATCCATAATCAGTTTTTTGTGATCCGTTTCCTTACCAAATTGTTGCAGTTCGGGTCAATTAATACCTGAATCTTTTCCAATTTAAATGGATTTTAAAATATGATATAACTAGGTGTAAAAGCAACCGAGGGGAGAAGTACAGGCATCAGGAATGACCCTGGGATCATGGTCTCCAGATCGATCCGCAGATGCCGCCGCTTTAGACTATGATTCGGGCGCCGGCAGACTGAGACATTCCGCTATGCGTCATTGAACCGATGTTTTCCGGATTTAACAAAATTGTCGAAGAGCGAATTCGCAAGGCCCAGCGCAACGGCCAGTTTGATAATCTGGCCGGGTCTGGCAAACCACTTCCATTGGAAGAGGATCGCCATATCGCGGAGGATCTCAGGCTGTCCCATAAGATTTTGAAAAATGCGGATTGCCTGCCCCCGGAAATCGAACTTAAAAAAGAGATCGAACGCACCGAGGAATTGTTGTGCGGCATGGAAGAAACCGCCGAAAAATACCGCATTTTAAAAAAGCTGAATTTTCTGATTATGAAATTCAATTCCACCCGTAATACGTCTATCCAATTTGAATTGCCCCAGCAATACGCGGACCGGCTGGCAGGCCGCTTTGAGAGCGGAAATAAAAAAGCAAAGGAGGTATAGTTCCATGGACAAACTCACCGTTGCACTTCTGGCCGGCGGCATCTCATCCGAGCGTGAAGTATCGCTTCATAGCGGCGAACAGGTTTTCGAGGCCCTGGATAAAGACAAATACAATATTTTGCAGTATGATCCTCAATCCGACTTGGCCCGGCTCGTACAGGATGCCGCGAAGATTGACATTGCCATGATCATCCTGCATGGGCCTTTTGGTGAAGATGGGACAGTCCAGGGCCTGCTGGAATTGCTGAACATACCTTACCAGGGCTCCGGTGTTCTGGGAAGTGCACTGGCCATGAACAAGGTGGTCACCAAGCAGCTCTACGAAAAAGCCGGACTGCCCGTGATTCCCTATATTGTCCACCATCACGAAGATAACCTCGATGCCGAAAAAAGCATCTCTCAAATAGGGTTGCCCTTGGTGGTCAAGCCGGTTGAAGCTGGCTCCAGTGTCGGCATGTCGATTGTAAAGTCGGCTGAGAAACTGCCGGATGCGCTGGACAAAGCGGCCGAATTTGATCGGGCAATCCTGTTGGAGTCTTATATCGATGGCACGGAGTTGACCGCCGGGGTAATCGGCAATAAGACATTGGATGCGTTGCCGATTATCGAAATCATACCGGACGAATCCCATGAATTCTTTGACTACGAAGCCAAATACACAGCGGGCGTTACCCGCGAAATCTGTCCGGCGCGCATCAATGAGGAGTTGACGCAAAAAGCACAAAGTTACGCCAAGATTGCTCACCGGTCCCTGTTTTGCAGGGGATACAGCCGAACCGATATGATTCTCAAGAACAATGAAATGTATGTGCTGGAAACCAATACGATTCCGGGAATGACTGCCACCAGTCTGTTTCCACAGGCCGCTGAAAAGGCCGGCATGAGCTTCAGTCAGGTTCTGGATAGGCTGATCGAACTGGGCCTCGAAGCGCACCAGGCTCGGGATTGACGAAACCGCTCGCCCCAATTGAAACCCTCTCCAATTTACCATCCCGATAGGGCGGAAGTTCGGGTAGTCAGACCTAAAACCACGAAGAGTTCGGCATCGCTCTAAAATATCCGGACCTATATAAAAGATTAACGATGCAATCGAGCGGGTCGATATCAAGGTGCTGGGTTTCGATCTCACGGTGGAAATATCAACATCGGACAGTCTTTTGTAGGTTGGGTAGAGGAACGAAACCCAACAAAACCCTGGTGACCTCTACCAACCTGCTGTTGCCACCAAAATTGAGCTTTACGGAGACAGCCTTATTTTGGTTGATAGGCTTGATAACATTCAATCCAAGTTACCCTAAACCCACTGCAAAGGAGAACAATTCTGATGACACAGGAAACAGATCGGCAAAATGGCACCCGCCCCCCCCAAGTCGGGATCGTTATGGGCAGTGATTCCGACCTCAATATCATGCAGGAAACCGCGGCAATCCTGCAAAAGTTTCAAATTCCTTATGAGATGACAGTCGCTTCCGCTCACCGAAGTCCCCAGCGGGCGACTGAATTCGCGGGAACCGCCCACACAAGAGGTTTAAAGGTTATCGTTGCCGGTGCCGGTCATGCAGCACATCTGGCAGGAGTATTGGCCGCCCATACCCATTTGCCGGTAATCGGCGTGCCCATTGATTCGTCGTGCCTGCAGGGTTTGGATGCACTGCTGGCGACCGTCCAAATGCCGCCCGGCATTCCGGTGGCAACCATGGCCATCGGCAAATCCGGCGCCCGCAATGCCGGTATTCTGGCAACCCAGATCATCGCAGTCTCTGATTCTGAACTCGCGCAAAAGCTGTCTGACTTCAAACAGGACATGGCCCGGCAGGTAGAGCAAAAAGCCAAAGCGGTTGAAGCCGCACAATAATGAAAGGCCGACCCGTTAACATCAAAGTGGAGCCTGCGCGCCCGTCCATTGAAGCCATAAAAGACGCGGCCTCGGTAGTCAAGGCCGGCGGGACGGTCGCCTATCCCACCCGCTGTTTATATGGGTTGGGGGCCGATGCTTTCAATGCCGCTGCCGTGGATAAAATCTATTCGATAAAGCAGCGGCCTGCCCGGAAACCGATCCTGATATTAATTGATCACCCGCGCCAGTTGAAACGATTGGTGACACAGGTGCCGATCATCGCAGAAAAACTGATGCGTCAATTTTGGCCGGGCAAGGTAACGATCGTCTTTGAAGCCGGACCGGATCTTTCACCGGTGCTTACGGGCGGCAGTGGTAAAATCGGGGTTCGGCTGCCGGGCCATCCTGTGGCTGCGGCTTTGGTCGAGGCGGTCGCCGGCCCCATCACGGGGACCAGCGCCAATCTTTCCGGCAGCCCCGGGTGTCATCAGATTAGCGATCTCGCACCCCAGGTCGCCCGCCGGTTGGAGCTTGTGCTGGATGCCGGCCCCCTGGCTGCAGGTGTGGGCTCAACCGTGGTTGATGTGACCCAGGGAGACCGGCCGCTGGTTTTGCGGGAAGGCGTAATCTCTGTCGGTGATATAATGATGGCCGGTTCTTGAGGCTGGATGCTCGATGCTGGATGCTGGATGCTCGATGCTGGATGCTCGATGCTGGATGCTTGATGCTCGATACTTGTTGACAATTCTTTTTAAATTAAATATACAGCCAGAATAACGCCGGAGTGGTGAAATTGGTAGACGCGCTGGATTCAAAATCCAGTGGGCCTTGCGCCCGTGGGAGTTCGATTCTCCCCTCCGGCACCAGTAAATAAAAAGGGCCCCCGGAAAGGGGCCCTTTTGGTTTCCAATCCGACAAGATCCGTATAAAGCTTTCTGCTACCTGATTTGTGCTGTTCCGAGTGATAGTAAACTGAAGGTTTCAGGTGTCAGTGTTCAGGTGTCAGGATCAAGCACCTCGATTTCCTGAAACCCGAAATCACAACCCGCCTCTTTTCTGCCATGGTTCTTTGCCTCCTGACCTCCGACATTTGCTCGCAGTGGCCTGTTCTCTGGCAACCCGCTTCTGTCCTCCGTCATCCGAAATCTGTCTTCTTTCCTCTGCTTGCCGCGGCGTCTTGTGGGGTCGAAGCCCGTAGGGCAAGCCCCAAGCTCGGAGAACGAAAACGGATTCTCAGCCCACTAGCCTCCAAACTCCAAACTATGTCATCTGATTTCTGACCTCTGTGCTCTGACATCTGTCATCTGTCCTCTGTCATCTGTCAGCTGTCTTCTGTCATCTGTCCTCTGTTCTATTTCCGACTTCGCCTCGCCTGAGCTTGCCGAAGGCCGAATTCCCACTTCCGATTTCTGTTTTCTGCCATTTCAATCCAGACTCACTAAAGTTTTTCGATCCGCATTCCGAAATCCGAAATCCGAAATCGAAATCCTCTGTCATCTGTCCTCTGTCATCTGCTTGCCGCGGCGTAGCTCGAAGAGCGAAGACGGGTCCTCTGCTTTCCGGCCTAATTTTTCCAGAACGACACCAAGGTTATAAAGCAGGGCGGCATCTTTGGGATAATACTTTAAGGCCGTTTCAAAATAGCGAGCGGCTTCTCCATAGCGGCCCTGCAGAGCCAGAGCAGTGCCCATGTTATTGAGGGCCTTTATATTTTTGGGATCCAAGCGCAATGTTTCACCAAAATGGTAAATGCCTGCATCCAGATTTCCTTGACGGGACAGGGCGTATCCCAGATTGTAGTGTGCATCGACATAATCGGGTTTGATTTTCACAGCGTTCTTTAATTGTTCAACGGCTGCCGCCAGATCACCCTCCCGGACAAGAGCTGCCCCCAGGTTGTTGTATGGTCTCGCTTTGCCGGGCGCCTTTTCAACACAGTCTCGATATAGGGTGATCTCATCCGACCAATCTTTATTTCTTTCGAAGGTCCACCCCGTAAAAAGTGCGCCGACAGCACACAGGGCGACCACACCCAGCCAGGCTGGTTTTAGATATCTGAACACCAGGACAATTGCCGGAATGATGGCCAGCATGGAAGGCAAGTAATTGCGATGTTCAAATATAAGCTCCAACCCGATGATGGAGGACTCGATCAACAAATTGCCGAAATACCAGAAAATACAAAACGATATTAAAGGTTCCCGCTTGGCGTACAGGATGGCCAGTAAGATCAGAATGATGATGATGATCATCGACAATAGGGTCGTTATGGGATTTACCAGGGAATATGACAATGCAATCTCATGATCCAGATTCAACCTCGCCGGCTGGGGCCATATCAGCAGGCTGATGTAAAATATCACAACCCGAAATTGGGTCAACGCTCGCTGGACCAAGGAAAAATCCCGGTTGGCATAGCCGTCTAGTATATTGGCAAACAGCCCGCTTCCAATATAAACCAATGATATTGAAATGATATAAGCCCCGCAGCCAGCCAGCACCAGTTTTTGTCGCTTAGTCCACTGTCGGTCCGGACCCTGGAAAAAAAACCATTCGTATAAAACGATAAATGCAGGCAGGCTGGCGGATATTTCTTTGGTGCCGAGGGCCAGCATACCGGCAAGAACACAGCCGCCCATATAGGCCCACTTTGGGCAGCGACCGGTGCTCAGCCTAAATTTCACATAGAGCAGCATGGACAGCAAATAGAACATGGCCGCCAGGCTGTTCATACGCTGAACGATATAGGTGACCGACTGGGTCTGGAGGGGATGAACCAGCCAGATAAATGTCGCAAAAAAAGGAATCCAGCCAAACCTGGCATATCTCTGCCGCAGGACAGGGGTCTGGAGCGTGGCTTGGACAAAAAAATATAAAATGATGCCACTGGCAATGTGGATTAAAATATTCACCGCATGGTAACCCACCGGATTATAATCGTGAAAGTAGTAATTCAGCGCGAAGCTGATGTTGGCAACCGGCCGGTTGACGGAAGGGCTTTGCAAACCGGCCCGGGCAAGATCTTCAAAACTGAGCGACGGAAGACGGATATGAGGATTATCCCGGATGTTGTGAATGTCATCCAGGATAAAGGGGAAGGCCAGGGTTTGACTGTATATCAGAATTACAATACCCGCCAGCACGCAAAGCAGTAAGGTTACATACCTGGAAGCGTCCCTGGCAGATGGATCATCTGTGACCATAGTGTTATGATGTTCGGGTTTCGTATTTTTTCAAGCGCCATTTGACTCTCAATGTATCGGTAGAACCTTTCCGGGTCCACAACTAGAAGAGGTGGTTTAATGCCGGAATTATATCTAATGATACCGGAAATTTGGCCAAAAGGCAATCATTCGGCTCAGAAATAGAAATTGACAGTTTTAGGGTTTTTTTATAATCTTTGTAGTTGACTGAGAGAAAACAACGTGAAGCTAACAAGAGATTTTACAAATACCATCAGGGATTCAATGGTTGTCACCGGCATCGGTCTGGCCTGCTTTTACTGGGTCTGCGAATCCTTTATGTATTTTTTTTTGGAACCGGAAGCCAATTTCTTTCAATATCTTCTCGGACCGGATATATTCAATACTTGGACCCGGCTTCTGGTGTTGTGTCTGTTTGCCATTTTCGGTTCTCACGTCCAGTATACTTTCAACAAGCGCAAAGCCGACGGTGATGCCCTGCGAGAAAGCGAGAAGAAATACCGCACCATCCTCGAAAGCATCGAGGAAGGCTATTTCGAAACCGACCTGGAGGGGAATCTAATCTTCTTCAGCAATCCCTTTTGTAAAATCATAGGCTATTCCCGCAGCCAGTTGATCGGTGTGAACACCCGCCGCTATACCACTCCTGAGACCGCAGAAAAAATGGACCGGATCACCGCGAAGTTACTGGAATCCGGTATGACGGAAAATGTAACGAGTTATGATGTGATTCGCCCCGATGGCACCAAGGTCATGCTCGAGTTATCGTTCTCTTTGCTGGAAAATCCGGGTGAAAGGCCAAGCGGTTTTAAAGGCGTCCTGCGCGATGTATCCGCACGCAAAAAGACTGAAGAGGAAAAGCATAAACTCGAAACCCAGCTCCACCAGGCGCAGAAGATGGAATCCATCGGCACCCTGGCTGGCGGCATTGCCCATGACTTCAATAATATTTTGATGGGGATTCAGGGTAATGCGTCATTGATGCTGCTCAAAATAGACTCCGAACACCCAAATTATGAAAAAATTAAAAATGTCGAAACTTACGTCCAAAACGGAACCACGCTGACCAAGCAGCTGCTCGGTTTTGCCCGCCGCGGTAAATACCTCGTTAAAGCCACCGATCTTAATGAAATCATCGATAAATCCTCCGCCCTGTTCGCCAGGACCAGAAAGGAAATCCGGGTCCATACCAGCCTCCACGAGTCAATCTGGACGGTGGAAGTGGATCGAGGCCAAATCGAGCAGGTTCTGCTGAATCTATATGTAAATGCCTGGCAGGCCATGCTCGATGGCGGTGATCTATATCTGCGCACGGAAAATGTCATTCTGGACCGCAGCTACGTCAAGCCTTATAAAGTGGAGCCCGGTCAGTACGTTAAAATCTCGATTACCGATACTGGTGTCGGAATTGATAAAGCAACGCAACAGCGGATATTCGAGCCCTTTTTCACCACAAAAGAAATGGGGCGCGGAACGGGATTGGGCCTGGCCTCCGTGTACGGCATCATCAAAAGTCATGGAGGCTATATCAACGTCTACAGCGAATTAAACCAGGGAACCACCTTCACAGTATACCTGCCGGCGTCGAGTAAAGAAGCCGTCGAAGATGCCGAAATAAACGCGGACATAGTCAAAGGTAGCGGGACGATCCTGTTGATCGATGACGAGGAAATGATCCTCAAAGTCGGCCACGAACTTTTGGAAGAATTAGGCTATACTGTCCTGCCGGCCATGAGCGGTCAGGAGGCGGTCGACATTTTCCAGGCGGACCAGGAAAAAATCGATATGATCATCATGGACATGATCATGCCCGGGATGAGCGGCAGCGACACCTTTGATCGCCTGAAGGAAATCAAGCCTGATGTCAAAATTCTGCTTTCAAGCGGATACAGTGTAGACGGCCAGGCGACCAACATTCTACAGCGCGGCTGTGACGGCTTTATCCAAAAACCGTTTAACATGAACCAGTTGGCCGATAGGATTCAAAAAATAATGCCCAACCAAGGGGTTAAAAATTGAAGATTGAAGGCTGAAGATTGAAAGTCTCGTAAAAAGTCGAAAAACGACCTGTCGACGAGAGTGTTTAGTATTTGGTGTTTAGTGTTTAGTGGTATAACACCTTGATATGACTTTCAAAGTGATTTACTAAACACCAAACACGAAACACCAAACACACTATTGTCCTTCAATCTTCATTTACAACCGGTTCCCGTAAAATCAGTTCGATGCATTTTGCAGCAGTGGCCCCGGCCTCGGGAAAAACATTTTTCAGACTTCGAATATGCCGCAGGTTATCGGCGGTTCGTAAGATCAGCATGGCCAGATTCCCTTCCTCGATTTCGGCGATGTCCAGAATCTTTTCCCAGGGCTGCCCCTGGGCCCAAGCGCACAGCGCGGCAGCCGGACGCAGGTGCAGCGGCCGGACTTCAAATTTTTTTTGTCTCATCAGCACGGCAAATGGTTTCAGGCCGCTGGTCACATTTTTAAAGTTCCTAATGAGCGCGTCAGGCATCAATTTGGGATTGACATGATCATCAACCTCGCGCTCATTGACAAAGGCCCCAATGATGCCGGCCAGAATTTCCGGATCCGAGCGGGGAAAAACCCCGCGGCGAAAGCCTTCCGCAATCAGCAGTGGTTGATCCACCCGCAACTGGGACGCCCAACGACCGTCGTCCGTCAATTCATTTTCAGCCGACACATAACCGGTATCCTTTAAAAAATTGAGATGGCGTAAAAAGTCCTGCCACAGGTACTGCTGGCCGTCAAGAGCGCCCTTCGGGGTGCTGGATTGACTAATCAGATAAGTGGCAAACGATTTTTTGAGCAATTCTTCGATCTGGGCCGGCGTGTGAGAAAGCAGTAAATTGAGCACCATTGAAAAATTAATTTTAATCTGACTGATAACCGCCGAAGGCGGAGATTGGAGCAGTTGACCGATCAGCCTGATATCCATAAATTTATCGGGGATCAGAAGTGCGAAACCAATATTGTCCATCCCCCGGCGGCCGGCGCGGCCGGTCATCTGGTGAAGTTCAGTAGCGGTTAAGGGCAAAAATTCTTTGCCGTTAAAACGATCCGAATTGAAAAACACAATCGTTCTAGCCGGAAAATTCACACCGGCAGCGACGGTCGAAGTGGCAAAGACGGCATCCAGCAGCCCCCGGGTCATCAACCCCTCCAACACCAACTTCCAGGAAGGCAGCTGGCCACTGTGATGCGCACCGACCGCGGCTTCCTCGAGGTACCATCTTTGGCGATGCCGGGCGATATGAGGTGTTTGATCGAGGTATCGCGCCATCTTTTGACGAATTTGCCGCCGCCGGGAGTCCGTTATCGGACGGTCCCGGCAGGACTCAAGGGCCCGATCACAGTCAGCCCGGGACTTCAGAAAAAAAATTGCCGGCAAGAGATCATATTTTTGCAAAATTCGCAAAATATCTCCAAACGGCGGAGATCGATGAAAAAGCGCCCGACCTCGTTTGGGCCTGGTTTTTATAAATTGATTGACTTTTTTATCCAAGCTCTTCCGCCGAATGTCTGATTTGGCGGGAGCCAATAAGGGCTGCAGGGTGCCCGAAGGATGAAAAAATAAAGGATAGAGCGGGACCGGTCGCACAGTTTCTTCAATAACCGTACACGGTCTCGAGCGAATCTTGGCAAGCCAGTCGGTGATTTGGCCGGCATTGCCGATGGTCGCGGATAGAAGCAGCAGTGGGATTCGAGAGGGCAGATAGATCATGATCTCCTCCCACACCACCCCACGCTCCTCATCGCCAAGAAAATGGGCTTCATCCAAAATTACAAAATCCGTGGATAGAGAAACACCGCGATGCATGGCATCATAGAGTTGGTTGCGCAAAATTTCGGTGGTGCCGACAATAATCGGCGCATCCGGGTTTTGGCGGTGATCACCGGTTAGAATTCCGACATTTTCAGGTCCGAATATTGCTGAAAATTCAGCGTATTTTGCATTGCTCAGAGCCTTCAATGGGCACGCATACCAACAACGGCCGCCGGTCGCATGAATCCGGGCGATGGCACGCTCGGCAATCCAGGTTTTGCCAGCTCCGGTGGGGGCGGTGACCAGGCAGTCGGTTCGCTGGATCGCCGCCAAGGCATCGACCTGAAAAGGATCCGGGCTGAATTCCCGGCTGGGTGGTGTTCCGATGCCGGCAAATACAGACTTCAACCTGGCATCCGCTCCGGGCTTCAATACCCGCTGGCGACCCCGGCTGCGATTACGGCGTTTTGACCGGGAAAAATGATGTTTGTAACGGGGCATCAGGAATAATTGACTAGAGTTTGGCAATCATTGCTTCGACCTGAGCCTTGGAGGGAGAATCCACATCAAAAGGAGAAATCCCGCTGAGATCCGCTTCAATCAGGGACTCATCATAGGGCAGAAAGCCGAGGAACTCGAAATCATTCAAATGGTTTTCCAGAAACTGGCGGTCTTTATCACCCCGAATCTTATTGCCGACCACCGCAATCGCGTTTAATCCGATCTCGGCTGCCAGCTGCCGGATATGTTCGGCTGTGTCGATGCTCCGCCGACCCGGCTCAACCACAACGATCAGCTTATCGACAGCCTTGGCGGTTGCCCGCCCAAGATGTTCGATGCCAGCTTCCATGTCCATGACCACGACCTCGTCACGGGCTAATACAATATGCATGACCAGCGCCCGCAACAGAGTGCTTTCGGGGCAGATACAACCGCTGCCACCCTTTTTAACACCGCCCAGACGCATCAGCTTGATATCTTCCAGCTTAGCGGATAGTGCATCCGGCAGATCATCGACTTTAGGATTTAATTTGAAAAAGCCGCCGATACTGCCGGGCTGCGCCCCGGTTCTATCCAGAACAAGTTCCTTCATTTCGGCGATCGGAACGATGCGCTCCGCATCTTCAATGCCGACACCGGCTGCAAGATTGGCATCCGGATCGGCATCGATGGCCAGCACCCGCTTGCCCATTTGGTTGAAAGTCCGTATCAATAAAGATGAAAATGTCGTTTTGCCGACGCCACCCTTGCCGCTGACTGCAAGCTTCATAACGTTTGTCCTTTCTGCGCGAATATTCAAGAATATAACACAGGAAATGCCGTGGGCAAGATATGATCGATCAGAAGGCAGGATTTAATCCGGAGCTGAATCTCACGGCGATCTCCCCGGGTGAATCGCATAAGCCTGGGGTTTAAAAGCAAAGAGAGCTGCAAATAATTTGCAGCTCTCTTTGCTTAGCGTCGGCAACTGCGATAAAAAACGCTGAAATCAGGCCATGCCCGGTGCGGTGACTGGCAACCGTCGCAGCGATTTAAATCCGAAATCCGAAGCACGAACCACGAAACAAATTCGTATGAAAAAAATACCAATGACAAAAACAAACTCTGATCCAATCGGTCATCTATCGAACAGCACGTTGATCAATTTTTACGCACTGCTTTTACCGCCTTGTTTTGACGGTTTTGAACATTTGGACGTTCGAATTTGAAATTTGTTGCGGATTTCGAAATTCGGGTTTCGAATTTTTTCAAGCATCAGTTGACTCTCAGGGGAACGATAGAACCTTTTCGGGTCCACCACTGGAAGCGATGGTTTAAAGCCGGAATTATCTCGACCAGACTCCCGGTTTGTTGTTATCAGACCCGGTGCGCGTCAAAACATATGACTTGCCTTTAAAATCAAGCGTTCCACCGGTGGCACCTGCGGCCACCGACCAAGTGTAATCAGAGCCGAGGTCTGTGCTGTAGGCAGCGTCGCCTGTGACCGCCGTATCGTTCGTAAACCCGGTGCCGGATATTTTAACATCCGCCCAGACCAAACTTTCCCTGCCGTTTAGTTCGGCCACTGCCGCATCGATGGCTCTATCTTTGGCGCTGGATTCAAGGTCGATATAGCGCGGCACAGCAACCGCAGCCAGGATGCCTAAAATAATCAAAACCGCAATGATCTCGACCAGCGTGAAACCTTCCTGATTGCTTAATGGGTTTTGCGTTTTCATGATGTTGTTCCTCCAGTTTTAATTAAAATGCAATTTTTACTGATTATATTGACATATTTTTATGCATAAATAGTGCCATCGCGATCGGCCAATCGAGCTTTTCAATATTTTTCATAATAATATCAAATATTTTAATATATAATTTAAATTTGATCAACTGCAAATTTTATCGACACACGACCATTTACTCCAAAAAATGTAGTATTTTACCGGCCGATTCTTTCAAATTCGGTTATTTTTTATGCCTTTCACATCGATATTGTGCTTTTTGATGCGATGCCACAGGCTGCGCTGGTTGATCCCCAGCAGTTCGGTTGCCCGCACCTGAACCCCTCCGGTTTTTCGGAGGGCTTCGATGATCATACTTTTTTCGATTTCCCGCAACCGTTCATCGAGCGGAACGTTGACCGCCAATTTCACGTCCGATTGGCTGCAGCTGTCAAAATCTCCTGTAATTTTACTGGAAAGCTGAGCGGGCTCGATATAGCCTTTTTCGGCCATGACGGCGGCGCTTTCAACTGTATTTTTCAGTTCACGGATATTGCCGGGCCATGAAAATGCCACCAGCATCTGCATGGCAACGGACGATATATCGACTTTATTTTGATCGGTTTGCAGAAAATGGTCGACCAATAGAGGAATATCCTCTTTTCGTTCTCTTAAGGGCGGCAAATGGAGGGTAAAGGCATTCAATCGATAATATAAATCCTCCCGGAAAGTCCCCTCTTGAACCATTTTTTCAAGATTTTTATTGGTGGAGGCGACGATGCGCACATCGACTCTGATCGTATTGTCGCCGCCCACCCGGTAAAACTCCTGCTCCTGCAGCACCCGCAGAATTTTGGCCTGCAGATTGAAGGGCATGTCACCGATTTCATCGAGAAAAAGGGTTCCGCCATCCGCCATATCGAATTTTCCGGGTTTAAATTTGTTGGCCCCGGTAAAGGCACCCTTTTCATGGCCAAATAGTTCACTTTCCAGCAATTCTGCCGGAATGGCGGCGCAATTCAATTTGATAAAGGGTTTGGCCTTGCGTTCGCTGTTTTCGTGAATTCCGGTGGCGATCAGTTCTTTGCCGGTGCCGCTTTCACCAAGTATGAGAACTGTTGAAGTCGTGGGCGCAACTTTTCTGATGAGGCTCAACAGCCCTCGCATGGTCATGCTTTCTCCGACAATGCCCGGGAAATAATGACGGGCATCCATGCGGCTGAGGACCGAGGTGACCTGATCGAAGACATTGGAGTATTGCTGAATCCTGTCAACCGTCCAGTTCTTTTTGCCGGTTTTTTCAGAGGCCGATACGGCGGGTATTTTGCTGGCAGTTTCGACGAATTTATCAACCGGTTTCAAAATAATCCGCACCAGAGCAAAACCCGCCCCATAGGCCAGACAGCCGATAATCAGGATAAACCAGAAAATCGGTTGGGCCGGCTCCAAGCCATACATCACGCCATACTTGGTCAGCCGAAAAGACACGATCGCCGAAAAGATGGTTAGCCCGGTAAAAATAAACGGGATAATTATGTACAGACTTATGTAAAAGCGCGATTGTTTCATGTTTTTTGGTGTTTGGTGTTTGGTGTCTGGTGTTTAGTGGGCTGGCAGCGCCCGATACAGGGCCAAACACTAAACACGAAAAACCAAACACCCAAATTATTTAGCCATCAACGTCAGATCCCACATGGGCAGAAATATCGCCATTGCAAAAAAGCCGACCACGGCCGCCAGGCCGACAGTCAGAATAGGACCGATGGCTTCGGATAATTTCTTCATGGCAAACTCAACTTCAATGTCGTAATGCTGGGCCACATCCTGCATCAATTCTTCCAGGTTGCCGGATTCTTCGCCGATCGCCACCATATTGATGAGCATGGGAGTAAAGTATTGGGCTGAGCTCAAGGGCCCGGAGATACCGTGGCCTTCAGCCAAACGATTTCGAATCCCATCCAGTTCATCGGAAATGGCGGCGTTGCCTATCGTGAGCGACAAGATATCCATCGTTTGGAGAATATCGATCCCACTGGCCTGCAAAATTGCGAAGATACTGGCGAAACGGGATATGGCGCTTTTGACGAACAAGGGCCCCACGATCGGAAGCTTCATCACCGCCCTGTAAAATATAACCTTGCCCGTTGCACCGCGGACATAAAGGAACAATCCGACCGCTACGGCCACCACAATACCGAGGGCGATGTACCAGTTTCCGACTAAAAATTCGTACATGAACATACAAAGCTGTGTCGGAAGCGGAAGTGTCAGGCCGGCATTGTTGAATATGCCAACGAAACGGGGAATGACGCCTGTCAGCAGTACAAAAAAAGCAATAACCAAGAAGCAAACCACGATGATCGGGTACATCAGTGCGGATTTAATATCCGATTTCACTTTGTGTTCGTGTTCAATGATGTATGTCAGGCGGTCCAGGACTTCGTTCAAGGCACCGCTCGTCTCACCGGCTTTGAGCATGTTGCAGAAAAGGGGCGGAAAAACCCTGGTATGCCTGGAAAAGGCCTCATGCAGGCTCGATCCTTCTTTGATATCCTGGTGTATAATCCCCAAAATCTTACGCAGCCGGGGATGCTCCGTCTGCTCTTCCAGAACTTTCAGCAGGGACAGCATGGGCACGCCCGCGCGAATTAGAGTGTTGAACTGCTTGGTGAAAAGAATCAGTTCCGGTGCCTTGACCGGGGACAAAAATTCAAACATACTTCCCAACTGGAAACCGCCGGCGGCTCCCCGCTCTTCCTTGATCCGGGTGGGAATGAGTCCCTGAGAAGCCAGCAGGCTGCCGGCCCTATCGGCGCTTTCGGCGTCGATCTCACCTTTGGTGGATGATCCCGCCTCGGTAATGGCATGATAGCTGAATGTGGGCATATTGTTCTCTGTCTTGCCTTCTTATGGTTGCTGCGAAAAAGTGGCCCTGTCCGGCAGCAATGGCGCAGTTTGTAAGTTTTAGGTTTCAGGTGTCAGGTTTCGGGTGTCAGGGAATCGAAGTGCTAAAAACTCGACACCTGAACACTTGTATTAAACTTCGGCTAACCGGATCACAGAAAACAATTGAACATCGAACGTCGAACGTCCAACATCGAACGTCGAATAATGCATTCTATCTATTTTAAACGACTGAGCGACACGCGGCGCAAGCGCCTGCGCTGCACAAGCGATTCCACCATTCGTCAATCGAAATTCGTCATTCGTCATTCATTATAGTTTCACACCAGCTGTCAGAATTTCGCACATGGGTTCCCCGACACCCGAAACCCGACACCCGAAACCTGTTTTCTGCAATCTAAGTATAAGCAAGCTATGGTCCTTCATCATATTAAAGCGGTTTTTCATCAATCCGCGCTACACCATCACGGCCGATGCCGCCTCTTCCAGGGAAGTTATTCCTTGAATCACTTTTTCAGCCGCGTTCTCCTTCAGCGTCGTAAAAGCGCCGGTCTGCTTGACAGCCCGGGTGATTTCATGGGCCGAGCTTCGCTTCAATATTAAATCTTTCACCACGTCGTCGACGATCAGCACCTCATAGATGCCGGTTCGGCCCTTGTAGCCCGTTTGCATACAGCTGAAACAACCCTGCCCTTGCTGAAAATTCGCGTTATCCCAATTTTCCAGCCCCCAGAACTGCAGTGCTTCCTCCGATGGACGATAACTGGTTTTGCAGTTCGGGCATATGGTACGCACCAGGCGCTGGGCAAAGGTCACGATCATCACCGAAGCCACTAGGAAAGGTTCGATTCCCATATCCACAAAACGTGTGATCGCGCCGGGCGAGTCATTGGTGTGTAAAGTGCTTAATACCCTGTGGCCCGTCAATGCCGCCTGGACGGCAATATTGGCGGTCTCGGAATCCCGAATCTCGCCCACCATGATCACATCCGGATCCTGGCGCAGGATTGATCGCAATCCACTGGCAAAAGTCATCCCGGCCTTGGTGTTCAGCTGAACCTGGCGGATTTTGTCAATGCGATATTCCACCGGATCTTCCACTGTGATGATATTGATATCCGGTTGATTGAGCTGCTTAAGAATCGAATACAAACTGGTGCTTTTGCCGCTGCCGGTGGGTCCGGTGCTCAGGATCATGCCATGGGGCTTGTGTATCATGGATTCAATTTTTCTTTGGTCCTTTTCGTTCATGCCCAGGCGCTTGAGCGAAAAAATGCTGTTGCTGGTATCCAGCAACCGCAGCACCATGTTCTCTCCGTAAATAGAGGGAATGGTGGAGGCGCGGATATTGATGTCTTTATTCTTCATCTTGACGGTAAAACGTCCGTCCTGCGGGATCCTGGATACAGCGATATCCATATTGGCCAGAATTTTCAGCCGCGAAATAATCGGCAGAAACATTGATTTGGGCGGTGCCGGTACTTCGTGCAGCCGACCGTCTACTCGAAACCGAACCTGCACGGTTTTTTTTTCAGGACTGATATGGATGTCACTGGCCCCCTCCCGCACCCCTTGGGACAAAATTGAATTCACCAATCGAACAACCGGCGCCTCTTCTGCCATGCCTTGCAGGGAACTGACTTCGACATCCTCTGTAATCGACGCCTTCTCATCAGCAGACTCGTCGATTTCCATTTCTTCCATGTCTTCCAGCACACCGCCGATCCCGGCATATGTGCCGTAAAGGCTGTTGAGCAATTGGTTCAAGTGCTGCTCGGTACAGATGAGGGCCTCAACCTCACAATTGGTGTATAGTTCAATGGCATCCAGGGCATTGATGTCCAGAGGATCCATCATGGCGATTGTCAACAACTGGCCATTTTTTTGAAGTGGCGCAGCCTGGTACTTGTGGGCCGTGTCGGCCGGCAGCAACTCAGCCAACTCCACATCCACCGAATATTCGTGTGGTTGATATTTTTCAAGGCGCAGCTGGTTCGAAACCAGATCGACAATCTGGCTTTCATTGACAATTCCTTCCCGAACCAGGAATTGTCCCAGCTTCAAATTGCTCTTTTTTTGAAACGGCAGGGCCTCTTCCAACTGCTTCTGCGTCAGCAGCCCGCCCTCGACTAAAATTTCGCCTAATTTTTTTCTCACTCTCAATGTCTATCTCTTATTGGAAATCGAATTCATGATTTCTACTAAAATACGGGTTTGAAAAATAAACCGTTTCTTTTTCCCACTTTGACAAAATTGTGGATTTCGCCGCCAGGTCTGCCGGCAGCTGCTGCAAGTAATTGCGGGCCGTATTTTCGTCCTTGAAGAGCTTGTCCACCAACACGGCAAAGCGGGTGCCGTCCGACGGATTCCAGTAGGGGATCAATCGCACTCCCGGAGTGTTTTTCGGAGGCCTGCGCAGCAGATTAAAAGCAGCTTCAAGGGTGTCCCTTTCATCAATTTTAACCCACCATACCGGTGAATTCAGGGGTCTCACCCTGGCAGGAATTGCCGGCAAGGATATGGTGTGGCCGACCTCAACCCGGTCGGGGTCCTCGATGTCGGGATTGGCCATAATAAGCGATCTGAAATATTTTGAATTAAATGCGCCGTAGATGCCCCTGATAACGCGTGACAGGGTTTCATTGCGTTCCAGGGTTATCTGTCCCAAGATGGTTGCATAGGATGTCTTTTGATTTTGTTTCGGCGGAGGCCCATCGCCGGAATTCTGAATAACGGGGGCTGCACGCGGTGCTTTAGTGGTCTTCGCGGGAAGTTTCAGCGATTGTGCGAAAGCACCCGCTTTGATGGAAGCCTCGATGATGTCCGGCGCGGCGATCGAGGGCGCCGCCAGGCCCATGAATGGTCGGCCTTGGTCGTTTAAGGTATTGGCCGCAGTTCCCGGGTTGGTCTTTATCGACCTCGCAGGATCAATTGGCTTTTTGGGTCGGCCGGCAGACACCGTCGAGGCCATCCGGGCTTGCGCCATCCGGGGTATGGATTCAGCAGCCTGAATACCAGTTGCTTGTTTGCCGGCCTCTGAAAATACAGCCTTCCATGCAACGACGCCTTGATTTTGCAAAAATTGAAGCCGGGCGGGTGAAATCAAAATCAACAACGCCATCGCCAGCGCTCCCAATGTCATGGGACCGGCACCAAGCAGTCTATTTCGCCGGGTTTTATCAGCAAATATTCGACGGGCACAGGTATTAACCAGGTGCCGGCCGCACCTGGATCGGTTCTGGATGATCATCGCCAAAACGCTCTGGTGACACAGATTATTGATTTTTCGCGGATATCCTCCGGTGACACGATAAACAACTCGTAACGCGGGAAACGTAAACAAGTTTAAATTTTGACTAGGACCGCTTGATTTTTTGAGGCGATATTGGATCATCAGCCGGGTATCACGGAAATTCAGCGGCTTAAGCCTATGGTACAAATTAATTCGGTCGGCAAAATTGGGATAATTGCGAATCGTGTCTTCAAACTCTTTCTGGGCAAAGATGACAACTTGCAGCAGCTTATACTCGTTGGTTTCATAGTTTAAAAATTCACGCAGAATTTCCAGGCAAAAAGGAGGGATTTTCTGCCCTTCGTCAAGGATCAGCACGACGGTTTTACCTTGTTTCACGCCTTTGTGGAAAAGATATTGCTTAATCTTCTCCTTGGCGCGCCATTCGGTGCATCCCGCCGGCAGCTTTTTGCCGGTTATCATTTTCGCCACAACGGCCAGAAATCCGGCGGCATTGTGGACATGCGGATCCAAAATGAGATGGGTTTCCATCTCTTTCTTTTGCGCGAGCCGGCGAATGAGTTGGCGGCATAACGTTGTTTTACCGGTGCCGACATCACCGATGACCACATTCAGTCCCCGGCGCAGCAGCAGGGACAGCTCCAATTTCTGCAGACAACCCAGGTGTTGCCGGGAATGAAAGAAAAACTCGGGATCCGGCGAATTGGAGAACGGTTCTTTTTTTAAATTAAGTAGTTTGAAGTAATCCATTTTAGGACCAGATTGCGAATTTTCATCCTCCTGAAGCTCTGGGTTTCAGGATGTGTGGTGTAATAAAAATGAGCAGTTCCTCCATTTGGTCAGCGCTGCTTTTACGTTTGAATAGATAACCCAGGCCGGGAATATCCTCCAGGAAAGGGGTTCCCGTTTTATTGCGTCTTGAAGACTCTTTGCTCAAGCCGCCGATGACGATGGTCTGCCCGTCGTTCTGGATGACATTGGTTTCCGCTTTTTTAGTGAGAATCGTCGGGTTGCCAAGCACGGTTTTGGAAAAATCCGGCTCGTCTTTGTTAACTTTTATAATCATTTTGAGGGTATCGCCGTCAATTACATGAGGTGTCACATCCAGCCGCAGCACGGCTTTTTTATACTCCACCTTCACTTCGCCGTCTTCCACCGTCTGATAGGGTACATCCTGACCGCTCTCGATGTAGGCATTCTGATTGTCCAGGGTGGTGATCGAAGGACTCGACAAAATGTGAAGTTTACCCTGATCCTGCAAGGCCGACAGTTGGGCCGACAGCAAATATTCACCGAGCCGGGTGTAGACAAGACCGAGCGTCATGGGACTGAAGCCGCTTAGCGGATTGGCCGGCAGGTTGACCACCGATCCCGAAGTAACGTTTATCGACTCACCGACGGTCACCCCTGACGTTTGACTATCCCCTGATCCGGAGGTTACCGAGTGCTGCCCGGTTACGATTGCCCGCTTATCGCCACTTTTGCCATTGTAAACTCCTCCCCACTGGACGCCCAATTCCCGGGCGACATCCTTGTTGGCCTCAACGATGTATGCTTCTATCAGCACCTGGGGAGTCGGCCGATCGAGCCGGTTGACGATCGCCAAAATGTTGTCCATATCCCGTTTAAGGGCCTGGACAATCAATGAGTTGGAATGCTCATCCACTAGAATTGATCCAACTGGGTTGCCGCGTTTATCGACGGAAATGAATTTTTCAAGATTTGCTTTAAGCTTATCAGCCTCCATATATTTGACCGACACGATCCTGGTCAACGGTGAGCGGGTCATGATAAGGTCTCGCTTGCGGGCTTTGCGTCGGATATCCGCTTCCAGGTCATCGGCGGTCATTATCCGGATAATTTCACCGGCCCAATCGTAGCTCAAATTGTGGGTTTTTAGAATTCCTAAAAAGACCTGATCCCAGGGCGCCTGGTGGATATTGATATCAATTTTTCCACTTACTTTTTCGTTGAGAATAATATTCTGATCGGCAGCCTTGGCCAGCGCCCGTAACAGCACCGATACTTCAATACTGTTCATTTTGAGGCTGATCTTACGCGTGGGCAGCGATCTTTCCACCTCGGGTTCTAGATCTTCCAATTCCTCCCGTCCGGCGATTTCAAACGGCTCCTCATCAACCACGGGAGGCTCAACTGCAGAGTGGCCTTTTGATTCTTCTGCCTTAACCCGCCACTGTTCATAAAACGGATCCTTAACATCTTTCAGATCCTTTTTCGTCGCACAGCTGCTGATGGCCACGGCAGCAATGAGCATCCCAAGGCTTGCTGCAAATATTACGGGTATTCGATTAAATTTGGCCATAGACCTCAATCCTATTCAATTTCCTCCATGGGCAGGATCAGCTTTTTGCTTTTTATATCCGGTGAACCGACAACCACATGATTGGGAGAAATATTTCGCACAATTAAACCATCCGGCTCCAATCGGTCTCCGATTTCATATTCGATCCCATTGAGAATCGCCAGGCGTTTATCCCCCATCTGTAAAAATCCGGTGTACAGAATTTGATTTTTAAGCACAAGGGGCTGGCGGGCCGCTATTTCTTGCTGGGTCAATTTGGGCTCGATCGTCATCATTGGATCCTGTTTCCAGTTGGCTTGAGCTTTCTGCAGCGCATAAACCTGGGCCTCGGTAAGGCCGTTGTTGGTTTTATCAGAAATTTTAGAGATAAATAAATTTAGTGTTTCCAAGTCTTTATCGCTTCCGTTCAAAGAGGCCGTCTCTTCTTTTGGTGCTGAAAAAAAAACCGTGTAAACACCATAAATCACGGCCAGCATCATCAGCCCAACAATTACTTTTTCCCTGGTAGACATATTTCGCGTTACGAGTTACGGGTTACGGGTTACGAGTTTCGGGTTACGGGTTTCGAGATACCCGGTCAACATTCCGCCTTCCGAATTCCTCTATCTGTCCCATCAGTTTCTCACCTTCTCAACTTCTCAACTTCTCACCTTCTCAACTTCTGTCTTTATCTCTCTGTCTTCTGTCATCTGACCTCTGTCTTCTGACCTCTGTCTTCTGTTTTACGTCATCTGTTTATGTTTTTTGCGCCATCCGGATCGTGAGCTTGAATTCTCGACTCCCTTCAATTGCTCGAATCGTTATTTCCTCGATTTGCTCCAATGCCGGGAATGCTCCCAATTCAAATAAAAATCTCCGAAAATTCATCAAATCACCGGTAGCGTGCACCTTTAAAAGCAAAAAACCGGAGTTATTCACAATCTCATTGGCATCCGTCCTAAAATCCACAATCTTGAGATTATGACGGTCTGCAGTATGTTGTATCACTCTGGAAATACCATTGATATCACCACGATCCAGTTTCTCTAATTTTGTTGTGGGCAGGGTAGTCGGATTTTTTTTCTTGGCACGCTCCAACAGGCTGTCAAATACGGGTCGCAGTATCTGCTGCTGTTCGATATGACTGTTGAGCGTCGTAATATCCTGGTCCAATTCAGCCGAGGCATTCTGGTTCCGAATTATGATTAAAAAAATAAAGGCGATCACTCCCGCACCACATAGCAGGAAATAAATCAGATTGTGATTCGGCACCATTGACAGGTTATGTTTCATAGCTTTTTATACTATTTTCAAGCTGGCCGTGAATTTCAATACCTCGATCCCACGGTGCAACTCGAAAGATTTTTTACTGATCTCGGGTTTTTCGAACAGTGGCGAATTATTGAGTTCAATCAAGTATGCTGCCAAAGTCGACTCCAAGGACATCCGATCTCCACTGACAACGCCATTTAGAACCAAAACCCGGCTTTTATCCAATTTTTTTTCGACCGGACCATCTCTCAGCAATGCAGTCAGATTCAGTAAACGCACGTTTGGCGGCGTTAAATCCGTGACTTCGCCGACAACGGCCAGACCGATATATTTTTTGCCGATACGTTGAATCTCCTGGTTTTTGGACCGAATGGCTTCGACCAGCTTTAACACGAGATTTTTATCGACCCGAACGGCAATATTTTCGAGCCGCTGGCGGGCTTGGAGTTTTTGATATTCTTTTTGATCAAGTGTTCTTTTCTGTAAAAATGAAATCCCCACACACAGAATCATCATGAGAAAAAAACCGGCAATAATGCTGCGATTTACCCGCTGATTTCTGATAGCTTTTTGCTTGTCCTTATAGGTACATAAAAAATTAGGCGTCAGCGTGTTGCTGGATAGTGCCATACCCATCGCCGGCACAAAAGAACTTTGCTCCGATATGTGGTCGGGACTGGGGATTAGCGACAAAAAATTCGGACCATCCATAAACGGGTTTAAGGTCTCGGTGGGAATTCCGAGTTCTTCGCCAATATAGCTGATAATTCGTTGATGCGGATTTACCCCACTGGACGTGTATATCTTAGTCACCCGGGCGTTTTCATAGTTCATCGAAAAATGCCGCAGCGTTCTCTCGACCTGCCGAACCAGGCGCTCCAGCGCCGGCAGGATCATTTTGAAGATTTGGTCTTCTCTCGGGTTTCGCTGCCCCGGGCCCGTGACGGTTGGCGGGGCATCATGAACTGCACCGAAAAATAACTGATTCGCCTGGCTGAGCTCATGATTAAGCGCTTCTTTAGCGGCTTCTATCCGCGCAGCGTCGTCTTTATGGGATTTGGCGAGGGAGGGTTCAAATAGATTGCCTTCCATTTCGGTTTTCAGGGCCTCGATCATGGTTTTCATACCAGCTTTGATTCCGCGGGAAAGCATGAGATTTCCATCAGAAAAAATATCGATGCGAGACCAATCACGGCCGATGTACAAACTGGCAACGTGATTTTCTTGGGTAATGATGCGTCCTGCTCGCAGAAGTGATTGAAAGGCAAATGGAACGATTGAAATGCCGGTTAACGGAAAACCGGCTTTATTGAAAAGATCCCTAAGCTCTTTTATTTCCGAATGAATGGCGGTGTAAGCCATGACGTCAATTTTGGTCGAGTTTCCATCTTCAACTTCCCCCAACATTTCAAAATCAAATAAATTCTCCTTTTCATTAAAAGGCATAATTTTCTGAAACGACCAATATACGGAATTGGGGAGTTGCTTTTGGGTCACTTTTGGAATTCGGAGCCGGCGGGTTTCAACTCTGGCCGAAGATATAGTGCACCAGATTTCCGGAGTTTTGGTACCATTGCAAAAATTAGCCAGAACCGGTCTTAAAAACTGATAGAATTTGGGGCTATCTCTGTCGTTTTCAGATTCGAACGGCACCCTGGCATAATCGAGCATTTCAAATTTATGATCCGATATCCGGTTGATTTTAATCAGTTTCAGATCATCATGCCCCAAATCCACCCCCACCGAGACCGATTTTTTAAAGGATACCGGATTGCTGATAATACCCTTCAAGCGACGATTGATTGACTCTCGATAACTATGGTCAATGAGCTTTGCATCCTCTTTGCCATCGTCTCGAATCAAATCAAGTAACCGTTCGGTTGATGAAATTTCATCGTGTTTTGTCAAAATTGTTCTCCGCGCAGCTCAGAATTTGTTAAAAGTGACGCCTTGTCGGTATGCCCAAAAATCGCAACCCCAATTAGTTTAAAAAGCCAAAAAATGCTGATTATCAGCATAATTTGTTAAATAAGCTAACTGAGGGGTCAAAAAATGCCGCCTCTTTAACAAATCAGTTTCGGGTGGATCTGGCTACTATCGCTTAAGAAAAGGGCTATATTGGTTTCAAACTTACAACTGAATTCTTCAATTTTTGGAGATTTATCCAAAATATACAAAAACATAGTATCTATATTGGTACAAACTGCAAAAATCTTAAGTAATAATGCAATTATTGAATTTTTGATTTTGAACTAAGCATCAAAAAAATGAGCTGCAATGAGGGATGAGCCGTCCGGGCCTCACTCGAAACGCCTTGTGAGGTGTAGACCGCAAACCTTGATAATCCGATATAGCCGGTTTGGAAGATTAGGTTAAAATATGTCCTTACGGTTGACAAATCCAGCGGTATTTGTTATCAATAGTATGTATAACAATATGATATTTTTAATAATTCAGCATGAAATGAACTTCGGCAGGCATGGCAAACACAAAATCGAATTCGAACAACGCATCGGCACCCCAGGTTTATTTATACGGTCCATTGAAACTGCAAAATGAGCTTATCGCATTGTACCTGGAACGCAAATCCGGGCTGTCCTGCGTCGATATTTCCAATTCTAAACTAAAAAAACTGCTGAAAACGCGGCCGGGGCCGGAATGTCTTATTTTGCTGGATTGTCTGGGCAGCAGCCCAGCCGGATTGTGGTTTAAAATCCGAGATATCGCCGAGGCCGAAGACAGCCGATGCATGACCGCATTATTCAACGTAGCAACCAGTCATCAAATTCGAAGCGATCTGGTCGTTTGCGGGGTTCGCGGGGTATTTTTCGATAAAGATCCCGTGGCGACCCTCAACAAAGGCGTGAACGCGATATTGAAAGGGGAGCTTTGGTTATCGCGCGATCTTTTGGCTAAATGCCTTTTTCAGTCCCGCGAAGTTGACGATGATGTTGAGTTGGAAAAAGAGGCCGGCGATGGCGGCGGAACCTTTTTGACGTTGCGAGAAAAGGAGATTTTAATCATGATCGGCTCGGGAGTTTCAAACCGAAAAATTGCCAAATTTCTGGGAATCAGTACCAATACCGTCAAAACCCATGTGTATCGTATCTATAATAAAATCGATGTTCCCAACCGTCTCCAGGCTGCATTGTGGGCGGCAAAATACCTTTAATCCGTTGGGCTTTTTTTATAGTGGTCGTCTCGGAAAGAGCCTAAGATCTTTCTAAACTTTTTCTTTTATACTAAAAGACAAAATAGACTCATATAGTACTTTGGGGTGAATAAAAACACTTTATGTAATACTCCGGTATCTGAAATTAGGGTTAAAAATACTACCTTTGGTTGATTGATTTCTCTCAATAATTTAGGTAAAAAGCATGGTAGCAAAATTGACCCGGGTAATATCGTCTTCTTTGCTGTTGTAAAAATCGTTGATAATCGATAAGGTTAGTAATTCGCAGTGACATCATGATTTTATCTAAACAACTGAAATTAAGATTGAATTACTGTCAATTTTCTGCGGAAAATGTCAAAGGATAAGAAACATGGCCGAAAATAGAAGCCTGGAGAGATTTGAGCTTGGTCTTGAGGCCTTTGTTTCGGTTTCTGATGATTCCGATAGACCGGACTCTCTGGCTATGCAAACTCGCGATATTTCATCCAGTGGGGTTTACCTGTTGACGGAAAGCCCCTTGCCCGTTGGGACGAAAGTTAAAGTCGATATGATCCTTTCACTGGAGGAACTCAAAAAGGTGGGCGGCAGCGCACTAATTAAAGCTTCCGGTGAAGTCTTGCGAGCGGAGTCGAGCGGCATGGCGATCAGTTTTGATCGAAACTCAAAAATTATTCCATTTTCGTCTACGACAGAAACCTAAATAATGGAGTTTCTATATCTTTAATTTGACGACAACAGACTTGTGAACTTCACATGGAATCCAAAATTATTGGTGTCAGTAAAAATATCCAAAAAATCAGAGCACTGATCGATCAGGTTGCAGACACCGGATTGAATACGGTGATCTATGGCGAAACCGGTGTCGGCAAAGAGCTGGTCGTTCAGAATCTCTACCAAAAATCAAACAGAGTCGGTAAACCGTTTGTCAAGGTCAATTGCGCCGCTTTGCCGGACACATTGTTGGAAAGTGAGATGTTCGGTTATGAGCAGGGCGCGTTTACCGGAGCCGATCGTCGCAAGCGCGGCAAATTCGAACAGGCAACCGGGGGCCTCTTGTTTCTGGATGAAATCGGGGATATGTCCTTGCCGTTGCAAGCCAAGCTGTTGCACGTCCTGCAAGGCGGCGATTTCAGTCCTCTGGGCTCCGAAAGATCAGTTAAGATGGGCGCCTGGGTGGTCGGCGCAACCAACCATGAGCTGGAAAGAGACATGGTAAACGGTGAGTTCAGGGAAGACCTGTACTACCGGTTGAGTACGATCAAAATACATATCGAACCGCTTCGCAAGCGAACCGATGATATCCCCCACCTCATTGACCACTACGTTAAGGTTTTTACAGCCCAATTCGACGGCAAACAGCTCCAAAAGCCAAGCCAGAGAGCAATTGATAAACTTGTAGCTTATCACTGGCCCGGCAATGTCCGCGAGCTGCAGAACGTGCTGAGGCGTTTGATGATATTGGGCAATAGTGAAGACAGTCTGGATCATATGCTGATCGGCCCGCCGGTCCAAAACCCCGCCGGCGGCCCGCCGGCTTCGGTTGACCAAACGCCGTCTCCCTCGGATTTTCTGGGATTCGACATTAGTCGGCCACCGGATCTTTCAACACTGTCCCTGAAAAAAATAAAGAAAAAAGCAATGGATCATGTGGAAAGGGAAGTAATTGCCTACGTCCTCAAAAAAACAGGCTGGAACCGCAGTAAAGCAACTAAGGTATTGAATATCAGCTACAAAACCCTACTTTACAAAATTAGGGATTTGGGTATAAAACCGCCAGTTGGCCCTGCAGATTAATTCTTAACCTTCCGTGATATATTTAGCGTTAAGCAGTGGGTAATTTTTTTCCCCAATAGTATGTCATTATTTCCACATAATAGCAGGGTCTGCCATCTTTGAATCGTTCAGATACACATCCTAGGATTACTCTATAATCGTCGAAATCTTTGTAAACTGTTGTTATAGCTTAATTTAAAACAAAAATAGATCGATAGGTCGAGTCAAATTATTTCACTTCAAAAGTCCCGAGATGATGGCATGAAAAATGCTTGGTAATTCAGATTACACAGGATTCACTGTGCGACCGCCAGATTCATCAAATATCTGATCTTTCCAAATCGGTCTAAACCATGCAAAAGATAGACAGCAATATTTCGGAGCGGGTCATCTCCAGAGACAACGGTGGCCGGAGATCTGGTGCAGGGCGCCGATATTATTCTTACACACTTTACATCCCGGAACGCAGAAGCGGCAAAGACAGACGCAGTGGAGATGATCGACGAAAATTTCCCCGAACTAATGCCAAATAGCGAAGCTGATTGCCGGAAGGCATCCCTTCTTGGAGTCATCAATTTTCTCGTAGCAAACGGGGAAAACTTCAGTCTAGACGCTAATTGAGTCACGATGGATGCGTACGGCAGATCTTTAACTGTTGAATCAACAGTGGAGCGAACAAGTGTGCCCCGCTGGACTCCGGCATGAACCAGCAGCAACCTGGCCTGCAACTCATATAAAATCCTCAATAATCTACCGCGAAACTGAATATGGCCCTCTAGTGCTGTTAAACCATGCATGTTTCACCAAGACCGTTAGCCGGCTATCCCAGATTAAACGAATTTGAGCATTTTGCCAATGGGCACCGGCTCCGGTCCAACGATCGATGATAGCGGCCAAAATTAAAATATTGTTAGACAGGCAAATATCCCTTGCCGTCGGACACCGTCTGGAATATGGCAATTGGAAATATTGACTCAATTTATCAATAGCCGCGCTTGGAACCTCCCGGGAGGTCTTGAATGGTAAATAGACATCCGAAACCGGCGAATAACAAAATCCGGGTCCACTTGTGGGATCAAATGGTTCTGATTGGGATTGGATTGGCTCTGTTTTATATGCTGTTAGATGCAGCTTTGTACTTTTTTCTATCCTATGACGTCAATTTTTTAGACAGGCTGATCAGACCTGAAGCCAGCGAAATTTGGGCCCGTATCGCCATAGCAGGCCTTTTCATTATCTTCGGCTGCTACGCCCAGTTTACTATCAATCAACATTCGTCAGCCGAATCTGACTTGCGGGCCAATGAAGAGAAATTTCGCTCGATTATTGAAAACGCGCCCGACGGATACTACGAGGTGGATTTCGGGGGCAATTTTGTTTTTTTCAACGATTCCACGTGCACGATTCTCGGCTATTCCCGGCAGGAGCTATCGAAGATGAATCAACGCCAATTGCTGGATGAATCCAATTCGCAGAAGCTGAGCAACACGTTTCATAAAGTCGTAGAAGATGGCCAGCCGGTAAAATTGACGAGATGGGCGATTGCCGGAAAAAATCGATCCCGGGGATTTGTTGAATCGTCTGTTTTCTTGCGGAGGGATGACCAGGGCAATCCCAGAGGATTTGGCGGATTTATCCGAGATGTTACCCGGCGTCACCGGGCAGAAGCTTTATACCGGGCCAAATTGGCCGCCGAAGTTGCCGGAAGGTCCAAAAGTGAGTTCCTGGCCAACATGAGCCACGAAATCCGCACCCCGCTAAATTCCATCATCGGTCTGGTAGACCTCATGCTAAGCTCCAATTTACCCCCCAATCAGCTGGAAGATCTGGATGTGGTCAAGTCTTCAGCCCATTCGCTGCTGTCAATTATCAACAACATCCTCGATTTTTCTAAGATAGAAGCCGGAAAACTGGTATTTGAGCAAACCCCTTTCAGCCTCGGGCAATTCATGGAAGACGCCTTGAAAATAATGGGCATGAAGTCTCACGAAAAAGGCATTGAATTGGCCTATCGCATCGCCCCGGGTGTTCCAGACCGATTGCGGGGCGATCCGACACGTCTGCGTCAGGTCCTGGTCAATTTGGTCGACAACGCTATCAAATTTACGGAGAAAGGCGAGGTGGTTGTTTTCGTTGCGAACCACGCCCTCACGGACCATGATGTTATTTTGAACATCTCAGTGGTTGACTCGGGTATCGGGATTCCCAAGGATAAACAGCGCAGTATATTCGGCGCTTATAACCAGGTCGGTTCGGCAGGCGGGCGCAGTTATGGCGGCACCGGCCTCGGGCTGGCGGTTTCTGCGCAGCTGGTCGCTTTGATGGATGGATGGATAAATGTCAGAAGTCAGCCCGGAAAAGGCAGCCGTTTCCGCTTCACTGCACGGTTTGATCGCCAACAAGACGGAGATTCCTCCGCTCGGTGGATCCCGCAACCGGATCGTGGCACTTTCCGGCTTGCAGGTTTAAAAGTACTGGTGTCGGACGACAACGCCACCAACCGCAATATTATCAAAGAGATTTTAAAAGGCCTTCAGATAACCCCGGTATCAGCATCCAGCGCTCAAGAAACCAAGGAGATCCTCCTGCAGGCCCAATCCGATACAACCAAGTTTGATCTCATCATTCTGGATTCGGATATGCCGGATACCGCTGGACCCGCTCTGGCCCGCTGGATCATCGAGAATCGGCTTTGTGGTGCCGGTATCATCATATTACTGACGTTTCCTCACCTTAAGCACCGACCTGAGTTTGAAACCCTGGGAAACATTACTTGCATCGTCAAGCCCGCAGGTGCTGCAGAACTGGAAGCGGCAATCCTAAGCCTCTTGCGAGTGGACGACGCTCAAACGGAAGCGACTGAGAATGTCCCCCGGCGACGATATCGGGTGCCGCAACGATCTTTGAAGGTTCTGGTGGCAGAGGATACCCTCTACAACCAAAGAACCATTCTACGGTTACTCGAACATTGGAAACATCAAACGACACTGGTCGAAAATGGCCGGCAGGCCATGGAAGTCATGCAAAGTAAGGATTTTGATATAATTTTAATGGATGTTGAAATGCCTGAAATGGATGGATTGTCCGCCACAAAAAGAATCCGGCAGTGGGAAAAAGAGCTCAAGGCTCAAAGCTCAAAGCTCAAAGAAAGCGATTCAGAGGGCCTTTCAGCTTTCAGCTTTCAGCCTTCAGCACGAGCGGAGCGAGTACCTATTATCGCCATGACGGCCCATGCCGTCAAAGGCGACCGGGAGCGCTGCCTTGCCGCTGGAATGGACTTATATTTGTCCAAACCCATTGACACGGATGAACTGTTTGAAGCCATGGAAACCCTGACGTGCGAGAGTGTCGATTCGACAAATCACCAGCTTGATTCCGCAACGGATTACAAAGGGCTGTTGCTGCAAGCCTTCGATGGCGACTGGAATTTTCTGGCGGAAATAGTCGAGGTATTTCTTGGTGACTATCCCCGCCTGATTGATAATCTCAAGCGGGCCGGTACCGCAGGTGACAGGGACCTATTGATGCGGTCCGCCCACAGCCTGAAAGGTATGCTGCAAAATTTCCAGGCCGAATCTGCAGCCGCGGTTGCCCATGAGATCGAGACCGCGGCCAAAGCCGGCAATTTTGATGAGGTTCACTTTAAAATCGACTATTTGATCGATCGCATAAACGAGGTTGATATGATGCTGCGCAGCATCCTTGCCCAGCGACCGGCTAAGCGGTGAACCGGCCATTGGGTGCCATCGTTTTTTCGGAAGGTAAAAATAAATTCTGTAATTTCAGCCAAATTAAAGCTATAATCGGTGCAATCAATTCCCCCTTTACGACAACACCCTATAGTATACTGACGGAGCGAAACGGCTTTTGCAAATATCCATCATTCATAGATCGTTTGTCATTTCTGGACAGGAGCGTTGACCATGAAAAAAAAGGTCCTGGTCGTGGATGACGATCGCGTAACATTAAACTTTGTGACCAAGTTGCTGACGCGTGAGGGGCACGAGGTTCGGACGGCAGGGGACGGCTTTGCCGCGTTGAACCTGCTATCCGATTTTACACCCGACATCATGTTTTTCGATCTCATTATGCCCAAGATCGACGGCGGCAAACTGATCAAGGTTGCCCGCAGTAAGCCGCAAATGAACAATTGCTACATGGTCATCATCTCAGCCGCTGTTGCCGAAATCGACTTTGATCTTGATGAGACAGGGGCGGACTTTTACATCGCCAAGGGCCCCTTCAGTGCGATGACGGAGCACATCAAAGCGGCGATTGAACTGTCTGATATTCCCATTTCCCAGCAGGGACAAAAACCGATTCGAGGGTTGGACGGCGTTTACGCCCGTCAATTGACGAAAGAGCTGCTCTCCCGTAGCCGCCATCTTGAGACCATTTTAGAAAGTATGGCCGAGGGCATTCTAGAAGTCTATTCCAATAAAATTGTTTATGCCAATGCCGTCGCCGTTTCATTGCTCGGATCGTCTCTGGAAGAAATTCTGGCCTCCTATCCGCCCGATTTGTTTGACAATGATATTGGGAAACGGCTGGATGAAATACTGCAAAGCACCATGACCGTACCGGTAAGTATCGGTGAAAAGGCGCCGGTTGAGTTAAATGGCAGAAAAGTTACCATCAAACTTTTGCCGGTTAAGGGCGAATCCTCAACCGTCATCATTATGATCACGGATGTAACCGAGCGCAAACGGTTGGAGATGCAGCTGCAGCACGTCCAAAAAATGGAGGCGATCGGCACAATTGCGGCCGGCGTGGCCCATAATTTCAGGAACACGCTGACCGAAATTCTCGTAAATAGTCAGCTCATTCAGATGAACTATAAAGATGAATCCGGCCTGCACGATGTGGCCAGCCGCATCAACAGCTCCGTCAGAAGAGGTTCCAGCCTGGTTGAGGGTCTGCTGCAGTTTTCCCGCAAACAAATAAAAGAGGAATTTGAATTGATCGATTTGGCAACGGTTATCGAAGAGATTTGTCAGCTCATCGAAAAGTCATTTGACCAAAAGATAGAAATTCGAACCGATCTTCCGGGACCGCTGCCGATCATGGGAGATCCCACCAGCCTCAGGCAGGCCCTGATGAATCTTTGCACCAACGCCCGGGATGCAATGCCGGAGGGCGGCAAGTTGACCATTGCCGGTCGGCAGGATAGCAAAAGAACCCTGGTCACGGTTAACGACACCGGCCAGGGTATGGACCGAGAAGCAGTCCAAAAATGTTTTGATCCATTTTTTACCACCAAACCAATCGGCAAAGGAACCGGCCTGGGACTTTCCACCACCTATGGAATCATCAAAAGTCATGAGGGATTGATCACCGTCGATTCCGGACCAGACCGGGGGACGACATTCAAAATTCACTTTCCCGCCGCAACGCCCAAAGAGCAGAGCAAGGCCGACGGCACCCCCGTCATCGTCCGGGGCCGGGGACAGTGTGTGCTGGTAGTCGATGATGAACCTGAGATACTGAATGCAATGGATGGATTGCTGAGCTATCTGGGCTATCGGCCGGAATTTGCATCCAGCGGCAAAGAAGGCCTCGAAAAATACAAACAGTACCGCCCTGACGCGGTCTTGATGGATATCAATATGCCGGAAATGGATGGCGTCGCCTGCATCGAGGAGATACTCGACTATGATCCTGCCGCCAATATTTCAATCATCTCCGGTTATGAGGAAGAAGGAATCGACGGCCTGAGTGTCGAGGTCAGGAAATTAATTAAAGGTTACCGGGCCAAACCGCTGGGATTAAGCGATCTGAGTGAATTGCTGGCCGGGATGTTCAAGGAGTAGGAAGGGAAAATTGATGTCCTAAAATACGCCTATCATTTAAAAGGCATCGCTAAGGGCTTAGCACCAGTTGGAATTCCGGAATGATGGAATACTGGAATGATGGGCAACGGCATCATTCGTCTTGACGATATAATCTTTAAAAGATAACATCCTCTTACAAAAAGCACTTTTCCACCCTTCCAATATTCCAATATTCCAGCATTCAGGTAAAAATAAAGGCGAAATATTGCGATTACCATTTTTAAACCAACAATCTTAAATCCAAGGTGTGACATTATGCACTATGAAGGCAATATAATCAGACCCCCCAGCGAGGCCAACAGTATCTTGCTGCAGGTCACGGTGGGGTGTTCCCGCAACAAATGTACGTTCTGCGGCACCTACCGGGGAGAGCGTTTTCGCATCAAATCTGACTCGGTTATTATGGAAGATATAGAATTTGCCGCCCGTTACTGCCGGCGGCAGCGGCGTGTCTTTCTGTGTGACGGCGATGCGCTGATCATTCCCCAGAAAAGACTGCTGCAAATATTGCAAACCATTAGAACGCGGCTGCCATGGGTTACCCGAGTCGGAACCTATGCCAACGCGAAAAGCTTGAACATGAAAAGTTCGTCGGAGCTGCGGGATCTCAAGGACCACGGTCTGGGAATCGCCTATATGGGTCTGGAAACCGGTGATGACGTCACGTTGAAAAAAATCAACAAGGGCGCCGGCGCAGAACAAATGATCGCCATGGGGAAAAAAGCCAGACAAGCCGGCATCAAGCTCTCCATAACGGTATTGCTGGGAATAGCCGGACGGCAACGCTCCCAAACCCATGCCCTTGAGACCGGCCGCGTGCTGTCGGCCATTGATCCCGAGTATGTGGGCGCCTTGAGCCTCATGCCCATTCCCGGCACCCCGCAATTTGAGGATCACCAAGCCGGGAATTTCGAATTGTTAAATCCCCAGGAAATGCTGACGGAACTCAGAACCATGTTCGCCAGCACAAATCTGTCAAGGGGCCTGTTTCACGCCAACCACGCGTCGAACTATCTGCCGATTAGAGCTCGCATGCCCAGGGATAAGGAGTCGACTTTGAACCTGATCGACCAGGCCCTGGCGGGGGAGATCGGCCTGAAGCCGGAATACCTGCGGGCGCTTTAGTTCTATGCTTAAAGCCAAAAGAACAACCCGGTTCCCGCGCCTGTCTCACTCCGGCTACCGCTGGATCACCGGCCCGCTGTTGATGTTATCTGCGGCTATTGGCTTTGCCGTCCTGGACTCCTTGATCAAACTCCTGGGGCCGGCTTACCGGGTCTGGGATATCGCCTTTTACCGCTGGGGTATCGGATTTACGCTACTGCTGATATTCTCCGGCCGGCATGCTGCCAGCCTGTTTAAGACCCCAAACCTGAAATTGATGATCATCAGAAGTTTCACGGGCTGTATTGCTTTTCTTTCCCTGATTATTGCGATTCGCAATATCCCGCTTTCCACAGCCATGGTCCTTTTTTTCTCGTTTCCGGCTTTTGCCGCATTATTTTCCTATCTGATATTCGGCGACCGCATCTCCCGGGGGGAAATCTTTTGTGTCGTCATGGCACTGAGCGGCACCGCCGTTCTGCTGGAATTCAAACTTGAAGGTAATTTATTCGGCTATGTGATGGGGCTGATTTCAGGGTTTTTTGCCGGTCTCACGGTCAATCTGATAAAAAAGCTCAGGGAAACCAATGGTCCGGTGGTCATCTATTTCTATTTTTGCATGCTGGGTGCAATGGTTGCCTTGCCGGGTTACATTGCCGACCCAACCATTCCGGCGAATGGAATGGAATGGTTGATGGCCGCCGGAATCGCCATCTCATCGATCCTGGCCCAAATCCTCATGAACATCGGCTTCAAATATTGCAAAAGCTGGGAAGGCGGCCTGTTTCTGACTGCTGAAATGGTATTCACCGCCTTTTTGGGCATCGTCATCCTTCAAGAATTGATTTCCTGGCGTTTTTGGACCGGCGGCAGTCTGATTTTGATCAGCGCCGTCATAATTAATTTGCTGAAAGCCGCCCCGCAAATCGGGCTGCGGAGAGCCAGGCTTTGACTTCATCCCAAACGGGTCTGATTGCTGTTTTACGAACTATGGAATAATGGAATGGTGGAAAAATGGAATATTGTGGATATACAATGAATGAAACTCTGATTTTGTTTTCTGGCCAGTGCTGTCCATCCAAATATGGATCGCAATCCGTAATCCCAGTATTCCAACATTCCAGGATTCCATCATTCCGCTGCAAATTATTACGACATGACCAATTATCTTGACCTGGCTTTGAATACCGGGTTTTCAATGTTGAAGCTTATGAGGTCGATTATGAAACATATGGTATCTATACTCTGTTTTGGTATCATGGCGGTGATCACCTTGACCGCCATTCGGTGTAATAGCTCGGAGAGATCAGATTTCGCGAAAATTCCTGCGTTGATCGACAGTGTGCGGCTGAGCGGTCCGTTTGATTTTTGCGGTGAAGCCGTTGAGTTGGACAATCCCGAGGTGCGGGAACGGCTCGAGAAAGAACTGCTTTTGGCCCTGTGGGACCGTCCTCAGATCATCCTCTGGATTAAGCGCGCCAATCGCTTTTTCCCCATTATTGAAAAGATGCTTCAAGAGCACGATCTGCCGCAGGACTTGAAATATATTGCGGTCGTCGAAAGCGCTTTGCGCCCCCATGCCGGATCCAACAAAGGTGCCGTCGGTTTTTGGCAGTTTTTGAAAGCTACGGGCCGCAAATATGGACTGGTCATCAATTCCCGCAGAGATGAACGCCGAAATATATTCCGGTCAACGCAAGCAGCGATCAACTACTATAAAGAATTATATGAACTATTCGGGTCATGGACACTTTCAGCGGCAGCTTACAATATGGGGGAACAGGGTTTGCAAACCGAGATCCTGGCCCAAAAGACGGAAAACTATTATCAACTATACCTTCCGCTGGAAACCCAGCGCTACCTGATGAAAGCCGTTTCCGCCAAGATCATATTTTCCGCCCCCCAAGACTATGGCTTTAAATTTTCCGAATCAGATTTATACCCTCCGCTTGAATATGACCGCATCAGTTTGGAGTGTTCCCAGGAAACACCGTTAGCCGTCGTCGCCGAGGCCGCCGACACCTATTTTAAAAGGATCAAGGATTTGAATCCCGACATCAGGGGTCACTACCTGCCCACCGGCAACCTTACGCTGTTGATTCCCCGGGGTGCCGCCGACGGATTTCAAGCGCGCTTTAATCTACTGGTAGATGAGTGGCTGGTCGAAAACCGCGGACGGGTTTACATCGTCAAATCCGGTGACAATTTGTCCGCCATTGCGGAACGGTTTGACGTGCCCCTGCCGGCTCTGTTAATCTGGAACCGGTTGGCGTTGAACAAACCCATCTATCCCGGAGACCGGCTGGTAATATATTCGGAAAGGAACACGTCACAGGATGAATAACTGAAAGATTGATGAATGACGAACAAATTTATTCTATCAACTTTATAAAAGAGCAATAAACGTATGCGCAGCATATAGTCATTAATCCGCAGCCACTTGGCTACAGCAGGTATTCTCAGTATACGAACCGTAATTGACAACCCTGGATATTCAATTCGATGGGCGGATTAATGCGGATTATTGGGTAGCACAATTTTCCGTTTCTCCGGGTCGCTGTGCTGCTTGTAAAAAATGGCGATATGCCCGATTAAACCCGCCATCTGGCAGTTGGCTCTATTTTCGATGGTGGCTGCAATGGTCTTTTTTTGTTCCTTTTCCTTGAAATCGATAAATTTGACTTTAATGAGTTCATGGCGCCGAAAGGCTTCATCGGTAGATTTGATCAAGGCACCGGTAATCCCCTTTTGGCCGACAAATACAACCGGTTTCAAGGCATGGGCCAGGCCCCGCAGATATTTCGATTGGATACTGGTAAGCTTTCTCATTATTTCCCCTAGCGTCCGATTCAATTGAAAGTGTATTAAAGGACAATTGCGGAATTTAGGCAACTGAAATCTTCAGCTGACCATAATTTAAACGTATTCTGTTTGTTTGATGTTCTCATTTAATACACCGGTACACCAACACTCCGTTTTTCCGACATCGAAACTTTTCAATTACCACATGCAATCTTAAAATTGCCTTTTTATTGGTAATAGGTCCGAAAAATTTTTTACAGCTATTGACAATATTGAGTTTACAATCTATGGCGCATGACATATGGAGAATTCAGTACTTAAGATAGTTTAACTCATCGCCGCAAGTTTGATGCTGCAAACAGGAGAATCAGAAATGACTATGGCAACTTATCCACAAGAAGCTTTAAAATTTCAGATCCAATCCTATAAAAAACCCAAAGACCTTCATGTCTTGGGAAAAACCCATGTTTCTTTTTCCGGTTCGCCGCAAAAGCACCCTTATGATGGCAATAAGGTGATATTGATCGCGGATCCGTTCAGCACGAATAATCTGTATTATGAATTCAACAAAGATGATATTTCCTATGTAGAAGAGCTTCCCAATCTGGTAAACATGGATGGCAGCGCGATAGCGGTCGTTCGGGTGTGGGTAAAAAAAATGAGCGTGGGTATTCGGTGCTCACCGTTTATCGTCGAAGACACCGTAAAAAGCGCCTAGCCGGCAGGTACACCGGGTTGCGGTTGAATATTTGCGGGCGAACGAAGAATATAATCCAAGCGAATCAACGGCTGTGAAGGCAACGACGGGATCCGGAAATAGCAGCTGCGCCGAATAAGACTGCACAGCAAATGACGTAAATTATCCGCAAAAGCTGAGGGGCGGGGTTGGCTGGTGAGGTTGCCGCAATGAAACATCCTTGCCCGCCGCCATCAGCTGTGCCGGCTGAAGGCGAGGTTGAAACTGACTCAACCATAAGGTCGAGCGGGACACTCTCATCGCCCACCGTAACTGACTTCACGAAAGTGCCGCCCAAGGCGGACCCGGAGCCGGTCTTGACCGCGGCGCCCTCTAACGCAGAACCGGAAAAGGTTATGGAATAGGCGCCCGGCGCCGCTATCGGCAGGGCATAACCGCCTGAATCGGAAGTAACGGCGAAGTAGCTTCCTTGGTCCGGCATAACCGTTACGCCCCCAATTCCTTCCCCCGGATCATAGAAATCATCATTATCTTTATCCGACCAAACTGTTCCGACCAGAAAACGATTATATAGGTATCGAGATCCAGGGAATCTCGACGGTGTCGTTTTGTAAAGGGGATTCCTGAAAGGGTAGAATATTTTTACACAATTTGACAGATAACCACCAGAGAACTATGTTAAAATCGAATTCGCCCAATGGTGCAGAGCAGAAATCAGGACCCGGAGAACCCGGTTTAGATCTCACTCCAGCGTGGCGGAGTTTACCTTAGGCACAGGATGGAATGGTGGAATAGCGAAGATCCGCCGGAGGAGCTATGGAATATTGGATATCAAAAATGGATGATGAACAGATTTTAGTTTCCGATCCGTGCCACCACCATAAAAGGTCAATCTCATTCCGCTGGGTATATTATTTCAACACGCCAATATTCCATCATGCCGCTGCGCATGATCAAGGCTCAGCCGATGCTTTCTGACCTGGCCCATCTTCCTGCCCGTAGGGCCCACAGCCCTGAGGGAGGACCAGTATTACAGTGTTGGATTTAAGAGGTTCGTTGCCTTTCCCGCAAAACTCATTCCAATCAACCCATTGAAAGTAAAATTCAGATTTTATGGTTCGGGCATTCTAAAAAGGAGCTAACCCTTATGTGCAAACTATCTCGGAGTTTAATTGCCGGTCTGCTGGCAGCAGTAATCGGATTGACTGCGCCTGGAGCAATGAGGGCTCAGGAATCGGAAAACTCGACTTCCGGCCAATCCGTAAAAAAAGATCAGACGCGCGATGTTGGTGAACTGAGTTTGGATGACCTGAAGGCCAAACGCTCGATGGTAGCAAACGCCGGGGATTTGGGCGATACCGTTAAAAAAAACGTTCTGCAGAATTTAGATAAAGCAATCCGCTTCAGGGAGAAGGAAATCCAGCTGGCAGGGGAAGCGAGTGAAATTTCCTTAATGGTTAAAACCGCCCCGGAACGCATCCGGACCATTGAAGCGGAGTTGGACCGCCCACCGCCGGTAGAGGAGTCGGTTGAAACCCGGGCTTCGAATATGAAACCGGAGGAGCTCGAACAGCAAATTCGCAAGGAAGAGGCGCAACTGACCAATGCCAAAACCAATTTAAATAAATGGGATGATATTTTAAAGGAGCAAAAAGACCGGCCGGCCCGGCTGCGGCAGAATATTGCCAAAGCCAAGCAAAGGCTGTCGGAAATTGAAAAAGAACTGAAACTCGAACCCCCTTCCAAAGCGGCGGCGCTGGAAATTGAAGCACGTGAGGCCGCCCTTCTGGCCGAACAGGACAAAAACCAGGCCGAGATAAAATCTTATGAAGAGCAGTTGGTGAACTACGATGCCCTGATCACACTGGTAAATGCCGAACGCGATCTGGCAAGCCGCGAATTGATCCGGCAGGAAGAATCGATCAAGAACTGGCGGGGCTATGTCCAAATATCCCGCCAGTTGGAAGCCAGAAAAGAACGCATGGATGCCGAACAGGCCAAGGATCTCGCAGTGGACGTGCCCCCCGTCATGCAGGAAGCGCTGGACGTCAATATAAAATTTGGTCAAAAGCTGGAAGAAATCACGGCCGAGGAGTCCAAGATAACCAGACAGCTGGAGATCAAACAGGCCCAACTGAAGCAATTGGAGGAGGATTTTGCCCTGGCCCATGATCAGCTCCAATATCCGATACATACCGAGGCCGTGGGCATGGCGTTGCGTGAACAGCGCCAAGCACTGCCGAGTATTCAAAATTATCGCCGGGAGTCCGCCCAGCGTCAGATAATTATGGGCGAGATTCGATCCGCTCAGATAGATCTTGATCGGCAGCGCCGTGAACTGCCGGACCTGGACCTGGCGACCCAGAAAGTCATTCAATCCGTCGGCGAAATACCGGAGTCCGACATCGATAGCCTCAGAATTGAGCTGCGCGAATTGTTAAAAGATCGGCGGGATCTATTGAAAAAGCTGCAGGCCGGCTATCGCAGGCTTTTCAAAGCGGTTCAAAGCCTCGAATTTATCGAGCAGGAGATCGCCGCCAAAGCGCAGGAAGAAGCCCGTTTTCTGGATGGCTACTTGATATGGATTCGCAGTGCCAAAACAATCGGATGGGCTGATTTGAAAAATCTTCCCAAAGCCTTGGCGTGGCTGGTCAGTCCAGCCAACTGGTGGCTGGTTGTGCAGGATCTGGGGCATTCATTGCGGCGTAATTCGGTCTTGTGGGTATTGGGGCTGTTGATCGCCGGCATGGTAATCGGCAGCCGCCGCTGGGTCAAGCAGGATCTGTCGCGCACGGCCCAGCGAGTCTATTCCGTCAAAACCGATTCTTTTTTGTTAACACTGCGAGCACTGGGATTAACCGCCCTGTTGGCCTTGGGCTGGCCGCTGCTGATGGGTACTACAGCCTGGCTGCTGCTGAAATTGCCGCTGGCCCAGGATTTTACCCGGGCGGTCAGCTATGGCCTGGTGGGCGCCACCCAGGTATGGGCCGCCACCGCAGTTGTGCGTCAGTTGTGCCGCACAGACGGTGTGGCCGCGGTGCACTTCAAATGGAGCCGAAACAGCCGGCAAAATCTGCGGCGCAACCTATTATGGTTGATGCTGATGGCCGTCCCGCTCTATTTTATTGTCACCACCGCTCAAATTATCAATGAACCGGCGTACAGCGACTCCCTCGGAAGGCTGGCTCTAGTGGCGATCATGATCGCCCTCTCCCTGTTCGTGGCCCGTCTGCTGCGCTTTTCCGGTGACATCGTCGCGAAGCTGATTCGGCGCCACCCCGCAGGCTGGCTGGTACGTCTGCGCTATGTCTGGTACCCGTTGGCCGTTGGTGTTCCGCTGGTGCTGGCCTTGCTGGCCGGCATGGGGTACTACTATTCGGCCCTGGCGGTCGATGCGCGGTTGAGCAGCACCATCTATCTCGTTCTTGGCCTGATTTTGATCAATGATCTAACGCTGAGGTGGCTGTATGTCAGCCGGCGGCGTCTGGCCTGGGAAAAATCCAAGCGCACGCAGGCTGCCAGGCAGAAACAACATGAAAAGGAGCAGGCCGGCAAAGGCAGTCTGAAATCTGAAGATCTGCCGCACGAAGAACCTGAAATCAAAATATCCCAAATCGATGAGCAGAATCGCACGCTGCTGAGGACCGTCATGCTCTTTGCCGCCCTGATCGGATTGTGGGCGATCTGGGCTCAAATATTGCCGGCACTGAATATCCTTCAGAAAGTCCAACTCTGGACCTATCAGATGGATGTGGACGGCGTAACCAAAACCCTGCCGGTCACCCTGGGCAATCTGATAGCCGGGATTGTGGTGGCGGCCCTCACATTCGTATCGGCCCGCAATATTCCCGGTGTCCTTGAAATTACGCTTCTCAAACGTCTGCCCATGGATGCCGGCGCCCGCCATGCGTTGACGACCATTTGTCGTTATGCCATCAGTGCAGTCGGCATCATCGTGGCGTTCAATGCGATCGGCGTCAACTGGTCCCGCCTGCAGTGGCTGGTGGCGGCTCTCAGTGTGGGATTGGGATTTGGCCTGCAGGAAATTGTCGCCAATTTCGTATCCGGTCTCATCATTCTTTTTGAACGGCCCTATCGGGTGGGGGATATCATTACCATCGGCCAGGTGTCCGGCCGGGTATCGCGGATCCGCATCCGGGCCACCACCATCGTGGACTGGGATCGGCGTGAATTGATCGTCCCCAATAAAGATTTTATCACCGGGCAATTGATCAACTGGTCCCTGTCCGACAAGATAATACGCCTGATCGTGCCGGTGGGAATCGCCTACGGCTCCGATACGGCCCTGGCCGACAAATTGCTGCGCCAGGTAGCGGCGGATCACCCGCAGGTATTGGACGACCCGGCGTCATCAGCCTATTTTTTAGGGTTTGGCGACAACAGCCTGAATTTTGAACTGCGGGTGTTCACCGATGATCCCCTGAACCGGATTCAAGTCATCTCGGATCTGCACCGGGCCATCGACGATGCGTTCCGGGAAGCGAATATTGAAATCTCATTTCCCCAGCGTGATGTGCATCTGGAGCAGGCGGGTCCGCTGGAGGTGAGGGTCTTGCAGGAACAGGCAACGAAAATCAAAAAAGAGAAAGTTCCCGCCAGGCCTGAACCGGTAAGTCCCTGAGTGAGCGTGCTTCCAGCTGGGTGGGAGGCCTCAGGAAGCCCCCCTGGAAGGGCGCGAGACCACTGGCGCAACCATTTAATTTCGAAATTCGGATTTCGTATTTTTCAGTCGGTACCTAGCTTTCACCGGCTGCTATCTAAAATCTTTCCGTGTCCGCCACAGGAAGTGCAGGCTTAAAGCCCGAATTAACTACCGGTCTGAAATCATGCCAAGCCCGCATCTTCAAACAACTTTTTGATTCCGGGTTTATTGGCAAACATCTCTTCGCGGGTGAGCCCGTCCAGTTCGTGGGGAAAAACCAGCCACAGGTCAGTTTCATGGATATAGTAGTCCGGAGTAATGTCGGTAACATTTTTATTGGGTTTGTACCAGGTTGTGGCGATCCGGATATCATTGGGCAAATTGCGGCGCATTTTCCGTTTCAGGGCCCGCATGATGGCCTTCAAGCTGTTGCCGCTGTCAAAGACATCGTCTACGATCAGCAGACCGTCTTGCCAGTTGGCTTGCTTGGTGACGTATTCCAGGCCATGGACGCGCACCCTTTTTTTTTGTTTGTCGATACCGTAGTAAGAGGATGTCCGAATGGCGATGTGGTCGGTCTTGACGCCTAAATTATCCAGTATTTCTTGGACGGCTATCCCGACCGGCGTGCCGCCCCGCCAGACCCCGACGATAAAGCTCGGGCGGAATCCGCTGTTGAAAATTCGGATGCCGAGTTCAAAGGAATCGCTCAACAGCTGCTGGGCGGTAATGTAGATTTTTTCTTCCATAAAATCCTGCCTATCCTTGATCGGTGAACTGCCGGGTGAATCTTTGCCTTTACCGATCGCATTGATAATAAGGGCCCTGTCGGCCGACGATTTCATGATTTCGTCATGTTTTTCCGGATTCTAACCGACGCAATGGGTTTCAATCGCCACAATTTGATAAGGTTGCAGCATTCTTACCAAATTGTCCAGCCTTTTCCGACTGCGATTGCTGAAAATAAGCTTAGCCGGCGCCAGACCGCTTTCGGCAATCCTTCGCATAAAACAAAATTTTGATCAATAATTAAACTGGCCGCTTGTCGGGCCGGTGCCAGCGCGTTCTAAAAACGTCAACCTTTATAGCAAAAAAATGACCACAAAAGATTGAAATAATGTATACTTGTGGAGTTTGCTGGCTCTGTCAGATTTTAAATTGGACAGTATACCTTCATTAATCATTCTTCATTCACACGATCGTAATCTCCATTTGTTTATCAAAAAAACTATTGACAAATAAAAACTCAACGTGTAGTGCAAGGCAGATCAACCTGTACGGACAACCTAACATCATTACCGCTTCTCTTGCACGGCTTTGCAATTTGTCAAATATTTTTGCGATTTATCGAAAATTTTTAACGTTTGGCATAAGCTGCAACAATAAATCATAACTTTCTGCCTGACTATTTGCCAAACTTCGTCATTCGATACTTACAGTCCGCCTCTGGGGGATTCACGCCTTGTCTCAGATTCTATTCCCAACAGAAGGATGCTGTGAGCCGAAACGCTTTATCTAACCAAATCTCTAACACTTGGAGGAATTGAAAATGAAAGTCGACGAATGGGGCTATACCAACCCTGTGGTTTCTTATTTATACGGCAAGCCGCCGCTGGTCTGGAAAGATATGCGCGTTCAGCTGGTGGTGTATGAGACCGATATCGAAAATGTAAAGCGCGTCATACCCGAACCCCTGGTAGCCCGCACCAACATTGTCATTGCCTGGATTTCGGAATTTGAACTGGGCACCACCCAAGGCGGCTTCAAGGAAGCCGCCATTTACGTTCAGGTTGAACACGAAGGCGTCGAAGGCGATTATGAACCCTTTTTGTACGTCAACTCGCATTTGCCGCTCACGGGCGGCCGCGAGATTTGGGGCTACCAGAAGAAAATGGCTGAAATCGGCTTGCACCATGAATATGAAGCGGTCCGCGGGCAGGTCGACCGCCTGGGGCACCAGATCGTCAAAATGCTGGTTGTACCGGAAGAACAATCCACCATGGATGAAGTGCCCTGGAGTGATAACGGTGTTTATTCCCTCAAATATATTCCCGGAGCCGAAGAGGGTGAAGAACCCTTAAGGCAGCTCGTCCTGACGCCGGGCGAATTCACGGCCCAGGAGGGCAAGCTGTTTGGCGGTCGCGCTTCCGTCACCTATGAACGCTCGGAGATCGATCCAACCTATCTGCTCGAACCCAAGCGCATTATCAAAGGATTTTATGGTCAGGGCGATCTTTATCTGCCTTTGGGTAAAATTGTGCATCGCTATTAGCGCGCGTGGGGATCCTGTTATAGGGCCTATAGGACTTATTGGACCTATTTCGTCATTACCGAGCAGGGGGATCCAGTATATTCTGCGGTTTCTCTGGATTCCGGCTTTCCGCTTTGCTGCGGCCGGGAATGACGCGATTGAAGGCCGGATTAATTATGATTAAAGCCGAAACAATTTAGGGGTGAACAATGGGTGAGGCCAAGCTTGTAATCGATGGCACGGAAGTAATTGCCGAAGAAAATGTGACCATTCTTGAAGCCGCCCGACAGGTCGGCATTGATATACCGACCCTGTGCCACAGCCCCGATTTGGCCCCGTCCGGCAACTGTCGGGTCTGCGTGGTCGAGGTGGAGGGTTCCCGCACTCTGGTGGGGTCCTGCCACACGCCGATCGCCCCAGGCATGGTCATCCGGACCCAAACCGCCAAGGTATTGTCGGTACGCCGGGCCACCATCGAGCTTTTAATGGCCGGCCATACCGGGGATTGCGTCACGGATGAAAAGACCCATGCCTGCGATTTGCGGCACCTGGCCGACCGGCTGGAAGGCGGCGCACCCCGCTTTTTAATGCGTAATCCCCGCTGGTATCCCATTGAAGAATACAATCCCTACGTCCGCCGCGACATGTCCCAGTGCGTTTTGTGCCGCAAGTGCATCGGGGCCTGCCGTGAAATCGCCGGGAAAAATATTTACGGTGTGGCTTATCGAGGCTTTGCCGCCAAAGTGGTGGTGGATTTCGATGATGCCCTGACTACGCAAACCTGCAAAGACTGCGGCATCTGTATCGACTATTGCCCCACCGGTGCTTTGAGCAAAACGCGGACCAGAAAGGAAAATATATGAATCCGGCACTAGAGCCAGCCCCCCACATGGATCGAGCGCGCACCAGTTTGCTGGGCAAACTGAAAGCAGCCCAGCAGCAATACGGATTCGTGTCCCGGGAGATCATCAGGGAAGCGGCTGAAGCCTTTGATCTGCCGATCAGTGAAGTTTACGGTATCACTACATTTTATTCATTCCTGTCCCTTAGGCCCCTGGGAAAATTTATCATTCGCATCTGCCGCAGTATTCCCTGTGACATGCAAAATGCGCAGATGATCATTGACAGTGTCGCGACCGAAATCGGCATCGCACCGGGCCAAACTACGGCCGATGGAAAATTTTCTTTTGAACTGACCAACTGCATCGGTGCCTGCGACCTGGCCCCGGCCATGCTGATCAACCATGAACTGCACGGGCTTCTGACACCCGGAAAAATCAGCGAAATTCTCCAGGCCTATTAGTACGGGATAGATGTACAGACTAAACAACATAATTTATGGGAGTTTTTCGTTATTGGTTATCAGTTATTCGTTAATAGTTGAAAGGAATTCTATCTATACTGATATTTAACTTCCGAAAGGCTGGAAAAATTAGACGGTGCAGAATTTCAAATAACCAATAACAAGAATCGAATGCACTAAAGCAGATTTGGAGGGCCAACCGTGCCGGAAAATCGGATACTCTCAAAAAACTGCGGTCAAATCGATCCCCTGGACATCGACACCTACCTGGCGGCGGGCGGGTTCAAGGCTTGGCATAAAGCTTTAAAGGAGATGACGCCGGACGCAGTGGTGGCCGAGGTGAAGGCGTCGGAACTTAGGGGACGCGGGGGTGCCGGTTTTCCCTGCGGTCTGAAGTGGGAGCTCACTGCCCGCGAAGATGCAGACGAAAAGTTTTTGATCTGCAATGCCGATGAGGGGGAAGTCGGGGCCTTCAAAGATCGCTATCTGCTGCAATACGACCCGTTCGTTCTGGTGGAAGGAATCGTCATTGCCGCCCATGCGATCGGCGCGCAACAATGCTATATCTACTTGCGCCAGGAATACCACTACCTGCTGGATTGCCTGAACAATGCCCTGGATCAAGCCCGCGAACGAGGATTTTTAGAAGAACTGTCGATCGACATCCATGAGGGCGCCGGCGCCTACATTTGCGGTGAAGAGTCGGCCCTGATGGACTCCATCGAGGGCAAACGCGGTGAAGCGCGCTACCGCCCCCCGTTTCCGCCGTCCAAGGGACTCTGGGGACAGCCCACCATCATCAACAACGTCGAGACCCTGGCCAACATCCCCCACATCATTTCAAACGGGTCCCAATGGTATCAGAATCTGGGCACCGAGCAAAGCAAAGGCACCAAGCTGTTCTCCGTGAGCGGGGATGTCGCCCGGCCGGGGGTCTATGAAATGGTGCTGGGCAGTTCGCTGGAGGAGCTGGTGGTCGGCATCTGCGGGGCTGAAGAAATAAAAATGGTACAGGTCGGGGGCTCAACCGGGGGTGTGATCCCGGCCTCGATGCTCTCGACACCCCTGGCCTACGAGACGGTTTTGGGCTCGGGAGCCGTGATGGTATTCGACAAAAGCCGCCAGGTCTTGGATTTCGTGCATCGCACGATGGAGTTCCTGGCGGATGAATCCTGCGGCAAGTGCACTCCCTGCCGCGAGGGGACCGAGGCCATGCTGGCAATTTTGGAGCGGCTGGCCCACGGCGACGGACGGCAGGAAGACATCCGGGCCCTGGACGAGCTTTCCGAAACCATGATGCTCGCATCCCTGTGCGGCCTGGGGCAAGCGGCCGCCATACCGGTCCTGGACACGTTGAAATACTTTCGCGATGACTATGAAACCCGCATCCAACAGTCGGTGTTTTTAAGGAGCATGCGCGGGAGGCTTTAGCTCCCTGTCTTTTATAGGTCCCATAAGTCTTATAGGTCCTATAATAAGTCCTATAAGTCCTATAGGACCTATAATAAGTCCTATAAGTCCTATAGGCCCTATAATAAGTCCTATAGGTCATATAGGACCTATTCAGCTCCCCCCAAGGAGGAAGCAAATCGTGAGCAGAGAAACCAGTGATGCAGAAAAGAGCGTCTGCCCCTACTGCGCCCTGGCTTTTGAGACATTTGACGACCTCAAAGCCCATGTGGTTGCGGTCCATCAAACAGACCCGCTGCCGAAGCCGGCAGGGTTGATCCGCTTGACGGTCAACGGCCAGGCCCATGAATTGATGGTGGCTCCTGAGTGGACCCTATATCAGGTTATTCATGACCGGCTCGGGTTGACCGGCGTGAAGATGTTCTGCGACCGGGGCGCCTGCGGATCCTGTACGGTCATCATGGAAGGACGGCCGATCCTGTCGTGCATGACTTTGGCCATCGAATGCGACGGCAAAACCATTGAAACCGCTGAGGGCATTGCCGAAGCCGGTCACCCGCTGGTTGAAAGCTATATCAAACACCACACCATGCAGTGCGGCTACTGCACCCCGGGTTTTATCACCACCGCCAAAGCGCTGCTGGACAGAAACCCCGACCCCACAATGCAGGAAACCATGGAGGCATTGGGAGGCAACTTGTGCCGCTGCGGCACCTACCCCCAGCACCCCATCGCGGTGCGCGAGGCGGCTAGTATTCTGAAAGAGGATCAGTCAAAATGACAAAGCAATTGGGTCCTTACAAAACCATCAAATCCGAGGGAATATACCGCATCGGGGCCGACAAGCCCACGGTCGAATTCAAGGAGATCGGCAGGCGCGGCGTGCGCCGCTATGACGGCTATGAAAAAGCCAGCGGCAAGGCCCTTTACACCCGGGATGTTCTGCTGCCGGGCATGTTGTACGCCAAGGTTCTGCACTCGCCCTATGCCCGCGCCAAAATCACTCGGATGGATACCAGCCGGGCCGAAGCGCTACCGGGAGTCCGGGCCGTTCTCCGATTTGACGATCCCCTGATCGCCGGCCGGCAGCTTAACGGAAGCATCGTGGGCACCACGCGCATGTCGCCCGAATCCGCCGGCTGGGCCATGCTGCCGGAAAAAACCATCCTGAGCGACCAGGCCATATTCGAAGGTCAGATGGTCGGGGTCGCCGTCTGCGCCGACACCGACCAGGTTGCAACCGAGGCCCTGAAATTGGTAAAAATCGAGTGGGAAGAACAGGAATTTGTCCTGGACCAGGAGGAGGCGCTGGATCCGGACGCCCCGCGCCTGGTGCCAGGGGCCGACAGCAACCGCATCGCCGATCCCGATCGCGAGTTGATCACTCAGGGCGATGTCGCCCAAGGCTTTGCGGCAGCCGATCAAATTGTGGAATTCAGCGCCCGGCGCCATGCCCACCTGTGGGCCGGTGCGGAACTGCCGTGCGTGATCGCCCGCTGGAGCGGCGACAAGCTGGAACTGTGGGTGCACGAACAGCAGCCTTTTCTAAGCAAATTGATCCTGCATGAACAGCTCGACATCCCCATGAACAAAATCCACAGCTATTCGCTCTACCAGGGCTGTTCTTTTGGTGAACGCTGCAATCCCTCCAACTGGCATCAGAACGGCATCAACGTGCTGGCGGTGCTTCTGGCCCGGAAAACCGGCAAACCGGTCAAGCTGTTGCTCAACCGGGCTGAAACTTTTTACGGTGAATCCGGCGACGTGATGGCCAGTCAATTTAAGATCGGCGTTAAAAAGGACGGTACCATTACGGCCGTTGAGATGAAAAACGTGTTTGCCAACTATATGTGCACCACCGGGGTGGAGCATCTGATCGAAAACACCCGCATCCCCCATCTCAAATGCGAAGGCATCACGGCCAACGTCAGCAAGCCGCCGGCCTGGTGGTCCCGCTGCGAACAGTTGCCCAATGTATTTTGCCAGACCTTGGTCTTCGATCACGTCGCCTCAGCCTTGGACATGGATCCCACCGAGGTGGCCCTGATCAACGATGGCTGTGAAGGCCGCGACACCACTTACCTGGATGACTACAAGAAGGAACAAGGATTTCCCGCACGGGACAGCCTCAGGGAGTGCATCGAGGCCGGCAAAAAAGCCATCAACTGGGATGAGAAATGGCATTCACCAGGGAGCCGGCAAATGCAAAACGGGCGAATGCACGGCATAGCCTTTACCTGGAGCCATGACTGGGACGACACCCGCGGTACCGGGTCGGCCGCCGTCATGTTTCAAAACGACGGATCGGTCAGCATTATCGCCCAGCATTCCGATGTCGGAGTCAATCCCTGGTCGACCTATATGCAGATCGTGGCCGACGAACTGGGTGTGCGCTACGAGGATATCGAGATCAATCCTTTTGATCTCAACGTCGGTTTCGCCCTGATGTCGCCGGACGGCTCCTGCAACCTGGGCAGCAACGGCTATGTGGTCAAAAAGGCCGCTCAGAAGGCCCGGCGCATGCTGCTGGACTGCGCCGCCGAAAAATTCGAACTGCCGGCTGAAGACCTGGATGTCAAAGACAGCATGGTGTTTGAAAAAGCCAATCCGCAAAACTGCAAACCCATAAAAGATATCGTTGTGATGGCGGTACCCATGCTCAATGCGGTCACGATCTGGACCGAGCCGCCCGTAATCGACTGGGCCTGGCATACCCAGGGGCTCTGGGGTCAGGCCATCGAAACCGGCCGGCTGCGGATGTGCCGTCAGGCCAATTTTATTGAAGTGGAGGTGGACACCGAAACCGGTGAGGTGTTTGTCACCAATGTGGTCAATGTCAATGATGTGGGCAAGGCCATTTCCCCGGAAACCATCGAGGGCCAGATGTATGGCGGAACCTATATGGGCCTGGGGCGGGCCTTGACCGAGGAGATGATCTGGGACCCGAATACCGGCGTGCTGCTTAACCGCAATCTGCTGGACTATAAGTACGCCACCATGCTGGACTACCCCCCGGCCGACTGCATCTATATCGAAACCGAACTGGGTCATGGTCCATACGGATCCACCGGTATCGGCGAAAACACCGCCACGCTGATCCCGGCACTGCTCGGCCCGGCGGTTTACAACGCCATCGGCCGGCGGATCGATGATTTCCCGATTACACCGGATAAGGTTTTGAAAGCGTTGGGCAAGACAGAGGGGTGAGGGATATGAGACGTCACCGTTGAGATGCGGTAGTCATAAGCTCTTTAACAAAGGGAGTACTAGTAGATGGAGTAGTGGAGTGTTGGAGTAATGGAATAATGGAGCTCCGAGGATTTGGGATATTAGATTTCGGATTTTAGATTTGAGTCATAAAAGTAGTTTTATAAACTTTTCATTCAATCCGCATTCCGCAATCCGAAATCCGCAATCACCGACACTCCAATCTTTTGAAAGTCAGGATAGCACTAATTGCATGGATATTTCAGTAACAGGCATTCTTGAATCGCACAGGGGAGCAGTCAATGAGAACATTCGCCCATTTCAATGCACAAACGGTGGATGAAGCGGTTGCGATCTTGCAGCGCTATGGCGATCGGGCGCAGATCATGGCCGGCGGAACGGATCTGCTGGGCAAGATGAAAGATGAAATTTTGCCCGGTTATCCGGAGGCGATCGTCAATCTCAAGTCGATTGCCGGCCTGGACTATATTCGGGAAGACCAGGACGGCCTCAAAATCGGCGCGCTGACCCGGCTCGAAGACATTGCCACCCATCCGGCCGTGGGCCGGCACTACCAGGCCCTGGCTGAAGCTGCCGGCCGGGCGGCATCACCGCATTTGAGGGAGATGGGCACTCTGGGCGGCAATGTCTGCCAGGATATCCGCTGCTGGTATTACCGGCACCCTCACAATCGATTTCCCTGCCTGCGCAAGGGCGGGGGACGCTGCTATGCGATGGAGGGTGAAAACCGCTACCATTCCATTTTCGGCGGCACCGTGCAGGATGGCTGCTATGCCGTGCATCCCAGTGATACGGCTCCGGCTCTCATTGCTTTGGGAGCCGGGGTGAATACCTCCAAGCGTACGCTGGAGGCGGAAGAGCTGTTTGATATCAAGGTCAACGGAACCACCGTGCTGGATGCCGATGAAATCGTGATCGATTTCGCAATACCGCGCCCGCCGGCCGGCGCCCGCAGTACATTTGTCAAGTTTGCCCTACGCAAGACCATTGACTTTCCCATCGTCAACTGCGCGGCGCTGATCAGCACGGAAGACGATCGGGTGACGGCCGCCGTCATCTGCCTGAACGCGGTCTATGTCCGGCCTTACCGTGCCGCCCGGGCGGAGGAATACATGCTCGGTCAGCCCATCAACGATGCCACGGCCGAATCCGCCGGGCAGGCGGTGGTTGCGGAAGCCGAGCCGCTGGAGCACAACGCGTACATGGTCCAGATTGCTAAAACCATGGTGAAGCGGACTATCTTAGGGTGCGCGGGATGAATTTAGAGTGAATTGGTGCTTGTAATTTTCATTATTAGAAGGAAACAGGGATCTGCTTTGGCCGGCAGGTACTAAATTCATGACCGTTCGTGTTCAATTAAGTCATATATTACGCAAATATGCGCCGGACTATGATCACGATACCGGCATTCTGCTGGAGGATGCCGACGGCTGGTCGGTGCGTCGGATCATGGAGCATCTGGCTATTCCGCCTGAGGAGGTGGTGACCGTCATCGTCAATTCCTACCCGGCAACCCCGGCCAGCACTGTGCAGGATGGAGACTCGGTGACGCTGACCAAAGTTATTGGAGGAGGATGATTCGTATGACCAAATAAAAAATGAGCTAAAATTGTGGAATTTTGCCATTTAAAAAAGAAAGAGCGCAGCGTTTCCTTAACTTTAGAGCAAGCGCACAAACATAAAATTTTCAATAAAAACAGTGTGATAAATTAAAATACTACTTGATTTTTTTTGCTATAAATACTACTAAACACTTAAATTTTAAAGCAGATTGCCCTAAAATAGGG